>Ga0163153_10001238_pt1 | contig 40646 bp, 28 predicted proteins | sample OliLakLV19MP6IB1_FD_148629 | JGI IMG/M metagenome (GOLD analysis project Ga0163153, IMG submission 148629) | Freshwater microbial mat bacterial communities from Lake Vanda, McMurdo Dry Valleys, Antarctica - Oligotrophic Lake LV.19.MP6.IB-1 | ecosystem: Environmental > Aquatic > Freshwater >... | reverse complement strand
GGAAGTCCGCCCGCAGGAGCGTCCCGTCGCGCACACGATGCCACTGGTCAAACATCCTTTTGCCACAGGCCAGCCGATCGATCCCGAGGCGCTGGGCTTGCGCCCCATAGTCGGCGAAGCCCTTGAAGTGCCGGAGCAGATGCGCCCAGCAGAGCTGGCGCTGCTCCACGGGGATCCAGTTGCAGGCACTCCACCGGTCGGAAATCAGAACGCCCTGGCGAGCCTCGCCCAACAGTCGCCGGGCCACCTGGGCGCCGCGACTGCGGTCCAGCAGGAACACGGCGACCTGGGCCGCCACGACGACCCACAGCCAGGCGCGTTGCTTGGCCTCGGTCCAGCCCGTCTCATCCGCGTGCTGGACGGGTTGCTCCTGCACGAACGCGGCGGCGGCGGCGGCCGGTGCGGCCAGCGCCGCGCTGGTGTCCGCCTCGAGTTGCGAGACGCTGCCCAGACAAAGATCGGCGTCGAAGAAGTCGGACATCATCTCCGCAATCATCCGTTTGGACAGGTGATGCTGCCCGCTGCACACCGCGATCATCGCCTGCAACCGCGGGCCGAAGCAACCCGCCGGGACGCCTTCGGGCAACGAGGCGCGCGTGGAGATCTTGCACTCCTGGCACGGGAGCGAATGCAGCCAGTAATCATGGGCCTGCGCCAGCAGCCGGGGGATCTCGACCCCCTGATGCTGGTGCGGGGCGGGGTCGCGGCCGTGGAGAGATTTACCACAGCGCCGGCACGCCGTGGGCAGCACCGTGGTGGTCTGCGTCACGCGTTCTGGCGGGAGCAAACGGCGCTCGTGTTTGGGATGTCCGGGCTGACCGCCGCGCCGCAGTCCCGAGGGAGTGGCGGGCGGCAGAGGCGGTGTCGCCCCCGGCCCGTCGGAGGAGGGCGGCCGCGAGGAGTTGGAGGAGTTGGCCGCCAGGCGCGCCTGAAGCTCCTGCACGAGCGACTCCAACACCTGCACGCGCGCCAGCAGTTTGGCGAGCGCCAGTTTCAGTTCGGCGTTCTCGCGTTCCAGCTCCGCCCTGCGGAGATCTTTGGGATCAACGGCTTCGATCGATCCATCGAGATCTTCCCGCAGAGAATGTCAAGCCCGGCCTCCAGCCAGTGAACGATTACAGTATTTGATGCGGTCGGCCGGCTGCATCTGCGGACGCATGGCCATCGTTGAAAAGGTTTGGGATTACGATTTTGATCCCGGCACTAACCTCGTGGACGTGTACATCAAGCGGCTGCGCGAAAAAATTGACGCGGATTATGAATCGAAACTGCTCCAGACCGTGCGGAGGTGGGCTATGTGATGAAGGTGCTGCCGTGAGAATTCGGACCCAACTGGCGCTCTGGTATTCGGCCATCTTGCTGGCGGGTCTGCTGCTCGTCTCGGGGTGGGCGTATTACGAAGTCGTGGTCGAACATCCCGCTGTTGCCAAGGCTCGCGCGAAGGAGGGGCATACGCCGATGGAGGAATTTTCCGAAGTGATGCTTTTTGGCGGATTGCCAGCCCTGATCATTGCGCTCATCGGCGGTTGGATTCTCATGCGCCGCGCCCTTTCGCCGGTCGCCACGCTCACGACTACTCTGGAAAGCATTCATGTGGACACTCTCGGCCGTCAACTTCCCCGCAGCGGGAATGGTGACGAGCTGGATCGTCTGGTTGAAGTCTTCAATTCGATGGTGACGCGCCTGGAGCAATCCTTCACGCGTGTGCGCGAGTTCACAATCAACGCCTCGCACGAATTGAAAACTCCGCTCACTATCCTGCAAGGAGAGATCGAAATGCGCCTTCGCGAATCATCACCCAGCGCCCTGGACCGGGAGTTTCTCGCCAGTCAGCTGGATGAGATTGCGCGGCTCGCCAAGATAGTGGATGCACTCACGCTGCTCGCCAAGGCGGATACCGGCCATCTCGCCATCGCGCGTGAGCCGGGGCGGCTGGATGAACTGGTGCGAGACTGCTTTGCGGATGCCCAGATTCTGGCCCAGTCCGGCCAGGTGCAGTTCGAGATGAGAGTCTGCGATGAAGCCACGGTGCGTGGTGATCGCCACCGCCTCAGACAGATGCTCCTCAATCTTGCTGACAACGCCATCAAGTATAACCGGCCGGGCGGTCGGGTTGTCATGGGCCTGGCCAAAAAGAACGGGGCGGTTGAGTTGGTGATCGCCAACAGTGGGCCTGGCATTCCCGCAGAGAAACTGCCGCGAGTCTTCGATCGGCTTCTACCGCGGTGACCATGTGCATGCTGCAGAAGTGGAAGGCAGCGGCCTTGGTTTGAGCATTGTGCAATGGATCGTCAAGGCCCATGGCGGTGCAATCCAGCTTGCCTCCACGCCGGAACAGTGGACAACGGTTACCGTCGATTTGCCCATTCCATCTGACGAAGCGCTTCCAGGCTGAATTGAAATGCAGAAGGCCAGAAGGTTCAGTTTGCTCCTGCAATTGATGAATCCCCCTGCTTTTCAAATCGGCCCTTGCTTACCGATGCTGTTGAGGGATCGCTCTCGTGGTCAGCGGGTCAAAGTCCTGCGTACCGTGTGCAAGCTGTGGAGATCGTATCCTGGCCCCGTGGGCATTCCAAACAGGCGAGTCCGTGAGTTGACCTGGCCGGTTCAATTCACTTGTCAGTGCGCGGAGGCGCTCGTATAAGCCCGACCATGAAACGCAGTTTGTTCGCGTCGTCTAGCCCGATGAAATCCTTGTTCCGTTGATCCACATGCTGGCCCGAAGAGTCATCCCCTGTCTTGATGTTCATGGCGGTCACGTCACGCGCGGCGTGCAGTTTGGCAAGGCCGAGGCGGGCGAGCTGCGCAACGTCGGCGATCCCGTGGAGCTGGCCGTGCGTTACAACGAACAGGGCGCGGACGAGATGGTGTTCTTCGACATCACTGCCACGGCGCACGGACGGGCTACCATTGTGGACGTGATTGAACGGACGGCGGATCAGTGCTTCATGCCGCTCACGGTCGGAGGCGGCATCCGCACGGTGGACGACATGCAGACGATGCTGCGCGCGGGCGCGGACAAGGTGAGCATCAATTCGTCTGCGATTGCGACGCCGGACTTGATTCGCGCGGGCGCTGAGAAGTTCGGCAGCCAGTGCATCGTGGTTTCCATCGACGCGAAGAAGACCGGCCCGGACAAGTGGGAGGTTTTTGTCGCGGGCGGACGGAAGGCCACGGGTCTGGATGCGATTGAATGGGCGAAGACGGCGGTGGCGCTCGGGGCCGGCGAGATCGTGCTGAACAGCATTGATGCGGACGGCACAAAGGCGGGGTTCGATCTGGTCGTGACGCGGCGGATCAGCGAGTCCGTCGGTGTTCCCGTGGTGGCGAGCGGCGGCGCGGGAACCTTGCAGCACATGGCGGACGTGCTGATCGAGGGCAGGGCGGACGCGGTCCTGGCCGCGAGCATTTTTCATTTCGGCGAATTTACCGTGGGCGACGTGAAACGATATCTGGGCGGACGCGGAATTCCTGTTCGTCCGTAATTCTATCCTGCGCTGGCGGGCTTCCATTTTTGATGTGCATGAACGATCTGCTTCAATCCCGATGGCTTCCCATAGTTCTCCTCACCGGCTCGAACGTCTTCATGGCGTTCGCGTGGTATGGGCATCTGAAGTTCAAGGAGCAGCCTCTCTGGCTGGTGATTCTCGCGAGCTGGGGCATCGCGTTCTTTGAGTATTGCCTGATGGTTCCAGCGAACCGCTGGGGGAACGGGCGCTACACCGCGACGGAGCTGAAGATCATTCAGGAGGTCATCACGCTGGCGGTTTTCAGCGGGTTCGCCGTGTCCTATCTGGGCGAGCGGATTCGCTGGAATCACATCGCGGCGTTCGGCTGCATTCTTGGCGCGGTGGCGTTCACCTTCCTGCCCGGGTCGGATGCGGGCGAAGCGGCGGGAAAACCGCCGGCGGAGGTGAAGGACGGTGGGCAGGCTTCAGGGACGGCGGACGGGGCTGGGAACTTGTAGGCGCGCATTGCCTTCGCGAAAACCGGGCGTGACTTGAAGGGGTTTTTCGGCGCAGTGTCGCGCTCATGCGACGCACCATTTCCAGCAGACTGATCACGCTTTTTCAGGGAGTATGACGATTGAACAACTGTCGGTAATCTTGAGCCGGATGGGCTGTCCTGAAGCGAAGGTTTCGGAAATGGCCTCTCAACTCGACAAGCGTGCCACGCAGTTGTCGGAGGCGCAGGGGCGCAGTTACGAAGAAGCGCTGGCGCATCTGTTGAACCTGATGAAGCAAGGCTGGTCCGCGAAGGAACGTGGCTTGTAGCCGCCACTCTCAACTCCCCATTCACATGCTCAAACCCTGGCCCCAGACCAACTCGAAACCATTGGCAGATTATCGAATCTTCAAGGTGCGGTCGGACGAAAAGATCTCTCCGCGCACCGGCCAGAAGCATGACTTTTTTGTCATCGAATGCATGGACTGGGTGAACGTGATCGCGGTCACTCCGGACCAGCAGTTGGTGATGGTGGAGCAGTATCGGCATGGGTCGAACACGGTGGAGTTGGAAATTCCCGGCGGCATCATGGACGCGTCGGATGCTTCTCCGGTGGCGACGGGTGTCCGAGAGTTGCGCGAGGAAACTGGGTTTGAAGGCGGGCGGCAGCGGCTGCTGGGGAATGTGTTCGCGAATCCGGCGATCATGAACAACACCTGTCACACGGTGATCATCGAGAACTGCGCGCTCAAGCATGCGGTGGAATGGGATAGCGGCGAGGACATGATCACGCGTCTGGTGCCGATTGCCGACGTGCCCGGTCTGGTTGCGGCTGGGAAGATTCGTCATCCGCTGGTGGTGGTCGCGCTTTATTACTTTGAACTGGAGCGACGCAAGCAGGGCTGACTTCGCACGCTGGTGATTCGGGGGAGCGGTGCGTCAGTCTCATCTTTTATGAATTTGTCCCAGGGATTTGGGGCGGACGGAGACGGGGAGGAAAACACATTCTAGGAACTCTTCGCTGCAAATTTCCCGCAGATTCAGATTTCCCACAGATAGGAAGGGGCATCTGAGGTTGTTCTGAATCTGCGGGAATTTTTGAGCCGCGTAGCTACAGCAGACGGACCGCAGGCCGGGGACGGCCTGCAGTCCGCTGGCACGATGGAAGGTTTCGCCCCCGTGTCGTCCGCGATTCTTCTTTATGGAGACGGATGATTCTGCGTTTATCTCACGCGCCGTTTCCCGATTCCGGGCCGGCTGTTTACAAACTCATTTATGAACACGATCCCGACCGTCCTTCTTAAACCCGGTGAAGCCGACCGCGTCCTTGCCGGACATCCTTGGATATACCACGGCTCCGTGCTGCGCCTGACCCAGCCGGCGAATGACGGCGACCTCGTGCAGGTGAAAGACCATCGGCAGCGCTTGCTGGGAGCAGGCTTCTACAACTCCAAGTCGAAGATCAACGTGCGCATTCTTGCGCCGGATCGCATCGAGGTGAACCAGGCATTCTTCGAGGAACGCATCCGCGCCGCGCTCCTGCTGCGCCAGCGCTACATGCCCGCCGCGAGCTCGTTTCGCGTGGTGAATTCCGAGAGCGATTCGATGAGCGGCCTGATCATCGACAAGTACGAGGACGTGCTGGTGCTGCAGACTTCTGCGCTGGGCATGGATCGTCACAAGGTGGAAATTGTGGCGGCCTTGCAGTCCATTTTCTCGCCGCGCGCCATCGTGGAGCGCAACGAAGTGGCGTCCCGAAAGTTCGAGGGCCTGCCCGACGCGAGCGGAATGCTCGTCGGCGAACTGCCCTCCGGCTTGCAGGTCAAACTCAATGGCCTGTCTTTCGAGACGGACCTGATTGCCGGGCACAAGACCGGGCTCTATCTGGACCAGCAGACGAATTATCGTCTGGTCTCGGAGTTCGTTCCGAGGCTTCCCGGCGCGCAGGTCCTGGACTGCTTCAGCTTCTTGGGCGGGTTCGGACTGCACGCGGCGCGAGCGGGCGCGGCGCATGTTCATCTGCTGGATCAGAGCGCGGACGCCATTGAAGCCGGGAAGCGGAACGCAAAGACGAATGGAGTGGAGGAGCACTGCTCGTTTGAGAACGTGAACGTGTTCGACTGGTTGAAGGCGCAGACCCTGTCGAAGCCCAACGAGAAGGTGCTGCCCCGGTTTGATCTCATCATCCTTGATCCGCCGTCATTCACCCGCAATCGCGCGGCCGTCAATGATGCCCTGCGCGGCTACAAGGAAATTCATCTGCGGGCGTTGAAGCTGCTGAAGCCGGGCGGCGTGCTGGCGACGTTCTGCTGTTCGCATCATGTGAGCACTGAGCTGTTCCAGGATGTGATTCTCGCAGCGGCCTTTGATGCTCACCGGCTGCTCCGCCGTGTGGCGACGTATGGTCAGTCTCCCGATCATCCGGTGATTCCCGTGATTCCGGAAACGGAGTACTTGAAGGGGTTCGCTTTCGAGGTGGTGCGATAGCACGAACTCCTTTCGTTCGTCGGCTGCGGATTTCCAGCGTGAATTCGTCCTGAAACGGGACAGGTGTCCCGAAGAGTGTCGGATTCTGTCAACGCATCGACGCACCCTCAGCCGTTGATTTCACGCGGCTTCACCTCAAACCGGCAAATCAGTCCCAGCGAGCAGATAAAAATGGCCGACTGGAGGACGCTTCCTTCGCCGTGGGTTTTGGTCGTCGAAGCATGATGAACCTGCCCGTCTGTCCTGCTTAACTCTGCGGATTAGCGGCTTGAGGAGGGCGTTCCTCGCGGCTTCTGCGTGATGATGAGGAATGGGGGAGGAGTTGCGGCGGCGGCGCGGGTGTCCTGCGCGGGACACCTGTTGGCACCTCAGATGCTAAACCATCCCTCGTATGGGTGTGCCGTTTATCAGTAGCCACGCCAAGCGGCGTGATCAAGTTGTCGCCGTCGATCTTGGAGTCAGGACGACGAAGGCCGTGCATGTGCAGCGACGTGGCGACACGTTCCACCTCGTCAATTTCGCGCTCGTCGATTCGCCCATCTTTGAAAAGAACTCTCCTCCCGACGTGCTGGGAGATCATCTCAAGAACGTCATTCGCACGCTGGGCTGCAAGGGGAAGCTGGTGACGCTGGCGCTGGGCGAGGGCGAGACGATTTTCCGGCAGGTGGAGGTTCCATTGATGCCGGTCTCGGACCTGCGCCGGACATTAAAGTTTAATGCGAAGGCATATCTCCAGCAGGATTTTCCAGATCACGTCTTCGATTGCTCTTACGTGGTGGGTTCGTCGCAGCCCGCCAAAGCCGCAGAACCAGGAAAGCCGACGACAGGTCCTCAGAAGCAGAAGGCAATGGTGGGAGGGGTTCGCCAGCAGACCTTGGATCGGGTGCAGGCGGCCTCGAAGTCAGCGGGCCTGACCGTGGATCATGTCCTGCCCGGCGCGGTCGGTCCCGTGAACGCCTTTGAAATGGCGGAGCCGGAATCTTTCCGCAGCGAAGTGGTCGCCCTCGTTGAACTGGGTTTCAAGAGCACGTCGATCACGATTCTCGACTGCGGTGAGATCGCGCTGAACCGGGTGGTGGCCATCGGCGGTGACCGGTTGACCAGCGGATTGGCGGAGTCCCTCGGCATCAGCTACCAGGAGGCGGAGAACATCAAGGTGGGCATGGCGAGCGAAGTGGCTCAGGATCTCGAGCCGTTCATCCATCCGCTGGGCCGCGAACTCCGTGCCTCCATCGACTTCTTTGAGAATCATCACGACAAGGCGGTCGGCAAGGTCCTGCTGTCCGGGGGCTCGGCCTGCGGTGAACTGATTGTGCAGTCCTTGCAGACGGAGCTGCTGGTGCAGTGCCAGACGTGGGTTCCGACAAAATATCTCCAGATGGCCCTGCCCGCTGATCGCATGGGCGATCTTGAGCAAATGGCCCCGAAGCTCACCGTGGCGGTGGGTGCTGCCGTCGCCTCTTTCTAGTTTTTCCCACCTATGCCAATTCGCATCAATTTGCTGGCTGAGGCGCACGCGGCAGAAGAAGCGCGCCGGAAGGATCCAGTCAAGCGCGGCGCTTACGCCGGAGCTTTCGTCATCTTCTGTGTCGTTCTCTGGGCGGCAACGCTGCAGATGAAGATCATGAGCGCCAAGAGCGATCTGGGCAGCGTAAAGTTAAGGTGGAGTTCCATTGAGAAAAGTCACCAGGCCGCAGTGGATGCGCAGAAGATGAGCGCGGATGTGGAGAGGCAGTTGACGGCTCTTCAACGGATGTCCACGAACCGCTTTTTGTGGGGCAATGCCCTGAACGCCCTTCAGCAGACATTGGGTTCGGCGGATGGCATCCAAGTTGTAAAAATGAAATCGGAGCAGACGTATGTGGTCAACGAGGGAACGCCCAACCGGACCAATGGGACGAGCGTCGTGGCCGGAAAGCCGTCCACCGCGACGGAACGAATCTCGATGTTGATCGATGCGATGGATGCCGGTTCGCAGCCGGGCAATAACATCAGCCCCTTCCGGGAGGCGATCGCGAAGGTTCCGTTTTTCAAGGAGAACCTCAATCCGACAAACGGGGTCATGCTGATCAACCGCTCTGCTCCCCAGAACAGCCCGAACGGGGATCGGACTTTTGTCCTGTTCACCTTGAAGGCGGCCTTTCCGGAAAAGACCCGTTAAGATGAAAAATTTGCCAAAAGAAAAGCGTGACCGCCTGATTCTTGTGGGCCTCGGCACCTTGGTAGCCGTGGCCGGACTTTACTTTGGACTGATCACCGTCCAGCAAAAAGCAATGCTGAACACCGCCAAGGCAAAGGCTGAACTGGAAGAAAAGTTTGGGAACGGCCAGAGGCTGGTCGGGAATACCACGACGATCCAGAAAGGTCTGGAATCGGCCACCGCCAAGCTCAAGTCGATTGAGGCGACGATGCCTTCAGGTGACATGTATTCCTGGATCATTTCTACCGTCAACGCATTCAAGGAGAACTACGAGGTGGACATCCCTCAGTTCAACCGGGAGGTGCCCTCGGACATTGGGATTTCCGCGAAATTTCCCTACAAGGCGGCGACTTTCATTTTGCGAGGCAGCGCTCATTACCACGAATTTGGACGGTTCGTTTCTGATTTTGAGAACACGTTTCCCTACATGCGAATCCAGAACGTCGAGCTGGAACCGGGCATCGCCAGCACTGGCGCAACTCCTGCGGATTCCGAGAAGCTGCTGTTCAAGATCGAGGTCGTCACGCCGGTCAATGTCCCTAACTGAACCCAAGGAACCATGATGAACCAGGCACATGCATTAATCTTGTCGGGGATTCTGGCTGCTGGATGCGCCCAGAGTCACGGCGCTGCGAACACCATATCCGACGGCTCTCCTGTCGCGCCTCCCGGTGCTCCCCATTCCACGTTTGTCAGCCTTCCGGGCGAAGATGGGTTTGGAAAAGATCCGTTCCATCCGCGAACCACCCGCTTCATCAAGCAGTCGGTCAAAGTGGAGAATCCAACGCGGACTAGACCGACCGTTCCGGAGTCAATTGTTCTCAAGGGCATTTCCTTCGTTGCAGGCAGAAAGCTCGCCATCATCAACAACTACACGGTCGCAGAGGGAGAGGGTTTCTCGCTGCGAATTGATGGGAGTCTGATCAAAGGCCAGTGCGTCGAAATCAAGGAAAAGGGCGTCGTGATCAAAGTGAACGGCGAAATCAAAGAAATCCCCCTGCGCTCCATTCTCCAATAGTTCTTCTGAAACACATTTTATTTAGATCCCAATCACCATCACCACTATGAACAAGAAACTCACAGCCCTCATCCTCGGTCTCGCAACCAGCAGCCTGGTCAGCCAGGCCCAAGACAACAACCCTCCGCCTCCGGTGGACGACGCCAAGCCTGCAGAAGTGCAGCCCGTGACGTCACCGGTCGTGTCACCAGTCGTCGAGGCTCCAGCGGTCACGCCGCCGGTTGCATCCACGGAGACGCAGCCCACGGCCGCGATTCCGGTGGTTGCCCGTGAAAACACCCCGGCGTCCGCCGATGGCGGCGAGAAGGGGAAGACGGAGGAGACCGTTCCGTTGATCGTCATCGACGATGTTCCCCTGACTGACGCCATTCGCAATCTCGCCCGGCAATCCGCGCTGAACTTTCAATTTGATCCCCGGGTCACGACCTCCAACCAGCCGAACGTGAGCATCCGTTTCGAGAACGTCAGCGCGCAGGAGGCGCTGCTGGCGGTTCTGGACAACTACAGCCTCGTGCTGGCCAAAGACTCGAAGTCCAAGATTGCCCGGGTAACCATCAAGGATCCGAAGGCCGAAGATCCCTTGGTCGCCCGGATCGTCCAGTTGAAATATGGCGAGCCGACCAACCTCGTCGGCATCGTCAAGACCACGCTGTCGAGCCGCAGCACGGTGGTGGCGGATTCCCGCACGAGCCAGCTCATCATCAACACGACTGAGAAGGAAGTGGACAACGTGCTGAAACTCATCGCGACACTCGATTCCGCGACCAAGCAGGTGTTGATCGAGGCGAAGCTGATCGAAACATCAAAAGCTCCGAGCACCATCAAGGGAATTGACTGGAGCGGAACACTGGCTGCCCAAAACTTCGCTCTTGGCAACAACACGCAGAGCAAGCCCCAGGGGGATGGCGACAGCGACAACAAGCCGCTGGCCACCGCATGGCCCAGGGTCATGGTGGACACCGCGAAGGGCTTCAATCCGGCGACGGCCTTCCTGGACGCGGATGGCGTGAGCGCCGTGCTGTCCTTCCTGAACAAGGACACGGATACCGAAGTGGTGGCGACTCCGCGCGCCGTTACCTTGGACAACCAGATGGCGACCCTGTCCGTCACCCGCGCGTTTCCGATCTTCCAGGTCACGCCCGGTTCAGCCAACTCTCCGGCCGGCGCCACCGTCACTTACACGAACCTCGGCGCCATCCTGTATGTCACTCCCCGCATTGCGGCGGACAACAACGTCTCCCTCAAGGTCATTCCTGAAGTGTCGAACATCGATGGCGTGGACCGTCAGATCCTGAACGGCACGGCGAACACCGCGAACATCTATGCAATCCGCCGGATTGAAACGTCGGTGATGATTCCGAGCGGCAGCACGCTGGTCATGGGCGGCATGGTCAACGACACCCGCACCAAGAGCTTCACCAAGGTGCCGATTCTCGGCGACATTCCGTTCGTCGGACTGGCCTTCCGCAAGGAGGAGAAGACTCGCAACAAGCAGAACCTGCTGATCTTCGTCACGCCCACCATCGTGGATGACGGCGACTATCAGGCGAGCACCGGCGGCCGCGTGTTCCTCCAGAGCCGTCCGCAGGAAACTCCGGAGCCGAAGGAAACCGCATGGGACAGCGGCAAGCCGCACGACTGGACCAAGCCTGGCAACTAATGGATGAGTGGTCGTGCTACAACTGATGTAACTGAAATAGCAGCTTCCAACTCGCAACAATAACCATGAACACTAACTTCATACTCAAGCGGCTGTCCTCGGTCGCAGCGCCGGTGGTGGCGCTGATGATCGGCGGTTCGGCCGTGCAAACAACGGCGGCAGCCTTTGACTCGCCGGTGGGTGACTGGGATTTCTCCTTCAGCGGCTCTGAAAAGGGCGTGGCCCAGGTCACCTTTGCGGGCGACTTCACGCTGACTGGCTTTGAAATCCTGATGCCCGGAAAGCCGAAGCCCAACAATTCGAGCGTGGATGTCAATCCACGCGGCGGCCCCTCCACGGGCGTGGACCCTCGGACCGGCCAGCCGGAAGTGGGATCGGGCACGAACACCGTGTATTCCTGGGGAGGAGTGCTGGTCGCTGGTTTCTGGGGATACGATGAGAGAGGCAAAATCGTCGGCGCTGTCACCTACACCTCCTCTTCCAGCACCAACGGAATGAGCTTCGTGGGAAGCGTCGTGCAAGGGAGACGGATGACGCTCAAAGCCTCGGATGATACTGGTAAAATGATCTACAGCGGCGTGCCCCGGGTGGTGCTTCCGGACATCTCCGGTGATTACACGGCCACCGGAAAGAAGGGCCGCACGAAGCTGACGGGATTGTTGTCCATCACTCCCTCCGGTGACCCGAATCTGTACGAAATCGAGGTCCGCGGTCCCGGCTACACCGGCACGGGCATCGGAATGCTGACCTCCAACAAGAAGCTGGGCATCTACTATGAGATCGGAGCTACCAATCCAGCCATCGTCTCGTTAAGCGGTGCGTTCAATTCGTCCAAGCTGAAGGGCACGGTGACGGGAACGGATGGAACCAACAACATCTCGCTGAACATCGTGAAGCCACAGTTGCCGTAAGCTGACGCATCGCACTCTCGAATTCCTTTCAAAGCCGCCCGATTGGGCGGCTTTGCTTTTTACTGGATGGCAAGTCCCTGGCGGATGCCGAACTTCTCCACCCGCTTCCGCAGGGTCGCCCGCGTGATGCCGAGAAGCTTCGCGGCCTGCACTTGGTTTCCCTGCGTCTCGATCAGCGCCTGGATGACCAGTTCGCGTTCCACGGCGGGAATGACCTTCAGCTTAGAATCGATCCGGGCGCGGTGGAAGAGAGCCTTGGCCAGCGTGGCAATGTCCGCGCTCCCGATTTCTGCGGCGGAACGGGTCCCGTCAGGACGCGCTTCACCAGCTGCTGCGCCACGAAGGGTGGTGAGTTCTGGCGGGAGGTCGGACGGCAGGATTGCATCCCCCTTCGTCACGACCAGCGCACGCCGCATGATGTTCTCCAGCTCACGAACATTTCCCGGCCAGTGATAGCTCTCCAGCAGCGACAAGGCGTCCTGCGAGATTGATTTCGGCGGCTGGTTTTGTTCCTGGCCAAATTTGTTGAAGAAATAGTTCACGAGCAGCCGGACGTCATCCTTCCTCTCGCGCAGCGCGGGCATGGCGATGCGGACCACGTTCAGCCGGTAGAACAGATCCTCCCGAAATTCCTTCGTTGCCACGGCTTTCTCCAACGGCTTGTTCGTCGCCGCGATCACCCGGACATCGACCTTGATCGGCTGGTTTCCGCCGACGCGCTCAAATGTTCCTGACTGGAGCACGCGCAGAATCTTGGTCTGGGTGGCCAGGGTCATGTCCCCGATTTCATCGAGGAAGATGGTTCCGTGATTGCACTGCTCGAACTTGCCGATGCGCTGAGTCGCGGCGCCCGTGAAGGCTCCGCGCTCGTGGCCGAAGAGTTCGCTTTCGAGAAGGTTCTCCGGAATGGCGGCGCAGTTGATGGCGAGGAATGCCCGGCCGGAACGCTGGCTGTGGCTGTAGATGGCGCGGGCCACCAGTTCTTTTCCCGTGCCGCTCTCACCGGTGACGAGCGCCGTGGCGTCCGAGGCCGAGAGCTGGCCGATCAGCTTGAAGACATTCTGCATCTGCTCGCAGCGCCCGACGATGCCGAGGTCGTAGTCTTCGGATTCCAGGAGCGGCTGGTAGGAGACGACCTGCTTCATCGCGCGCGCAGCCTTCAGCGCGTCGAAGACGATCTGCTTGAGCTTCGGAACATCAAACGGCTTGAGCAGGTAATCGTAGGCCCCGAGCTTCATGGCTTCGATGGCGGTCTGCGTGGTGCCGTAGGCGGTCATCATGATCACGGGCAGCTTGGCGTCGAGCTGGCGCAGGCGGCGCAGCGTTTCCAGACCGTTGATGCCGCCCATGCGGATGTCCATGATCACCAGGTTAGGCTTGAGCTTGGGGATGATGCGCAGGCCTTCTTCACCGCTGGTCGCGGTCGTCAGTTCAATCTCTGGCGAATCAAAGATCCGTCGGAACGAATATTGAACGTCAGTCTCGTCGTCGATGAGCAGCAGTTTATCCATGCCTGTGTGAATTAGTGATACGTGATGCCGGGGGGCTGGAAAGGTAATAATGGTGTGGAAGCCAGGCGCGTGGGTTGAGGCCGGTTTAAATCTGGTTCGTGTCCGGCAGGTTCATCTGCGCGATATCGCGACGGTCTTTCATCGTGAGATAGACGAGGCCGCCGACCAAGCTCCAGAGCAGGCTGCCGGCATAAGCGAGCAGGGACAGCGAAAGCGCCTCCGTGGCATCGATGTGAATTGCCGGTATCGCCAGCATTTGCACGAACAGGTTCTCGCGGATTCCAAGACTGTTTGGCGTGATCGGAACGGCGGAGATGCAGAGGATTATCGGCACCGCGAAGAACATCATCCTGGGAGCCACGGAGATGTTCATGCCTTGGGCGAGGACGATGAATTGTGCGACGCACGCCGCGTTCAGCAGCATCGAGATCGCGAGGGATTTCGCGACGAAGAACCGGCTCTGGCCGAAAAGGCGGCATGAATCCAAAGTATTCTCCAGCCACTGCCCCTTGGGCAGGCGTCGCAGCCAGACGCGTGCGCCGGACCAACGTCGGCTGACTCCGCCCCAGAACGCCATTCCCAAGATAACGGAGCCGGCGAGCATCATCGCGATGACCGCCCAGGCGAGCGGACGGGCCCAGGAATCTGCTGAAAGGAGGTCGCGATTGAAGAGCATCATGGCGCACGCGAAGAGGAGCATGGCCCAGAGACCGATCAAGCGGTCCACCACCACCGTGAGCACGGCTCCGGTTTTCTTGTTCTGCGCATCACGGGCCGCATACCAGGCTTTCATCAGGTCGCCGCCATTGGAGCCGAGGAGGACGGAGTTGAAGAAATGGGCGGTGAAGGATATCTGCGCCGTCCGTTTCCAGCTCACGTTCAATCCCTGCGCCTGCAACGCGAGCCGCCAGCGCACGACGCCAAGGAGGAGGGTGGAGCCCATGAAGACCAGCGAGAGGGCAAAATGAGACGGTGAAACTTTGCCAAGAGTCCGGGCAAGCTCACCCGGCCCGGTCGTCCAGCCGCGCCGCCATTGTTCGGTGCGGGGAAGTTTATTGAACTCCTCCTCGCCTTCCTTCAGGCGGGCTTCGTTCACGAAGATGCTGTGGAAAACCCACGCGAGCAGAATCACGCAGAGTCCGGTCCTCCAGCTCGTTTGCCACAGTTTCTTCACTCGAAAAGGCCCGGCGCTATTCCGGTCCCCACACGGACTTCAGCTTCTCGATGCCGCCCTTGGCATCCGCAGGGCTAAGGGATGGACTGAGCTCGAAGACTTTCAAGTGATCGGGCTTCACCAAGGGCTTCAGCGCCTCCCAATCAATCGTGCCTTTGCCCGGCGGACGATGATCGCGTCCCGGAAATTCCACGTCATGCACATGAAATCCGTAGAGCCTCTCGCTCATGGATTCCAAATGCGCGCGATGATTGATGAAGCCGAGGTTCTCCTTGATCTGCGCGTGGCCGGTGTCATGCCAGTAAACCACCGTGGGATCGCGCAGTTCCTTCATGAACATCACATAATCGCTCTCAAAGGGGATCTCCTCCAGCGCCTCGCGGTTCTCGATGCCGAGCTTGATGCCGCGCGGCTTGGCTTCATCCACGATGCGCCGGATCGATTCCAAGGCGTTCTCCATGTAACGCCCCTTTTTCTTTTCGCGCACCTCGCGGACTTCCTGGCAAAGCTTGTCGAACTTGGGCGTGCCTTTCTTTCCTTCGCCCACCATGTCCACCAGCGTGTCGGTATAATCCTTCATGTCCACGCAGCCGGTGTGCAGCACCACGAGTTTTGCCTTCACGCGCACGGCGGTTTCCAGCGTCTTCAAGGTGTGCTTGAAGGCGCTCTCCCTTTCCCGGCGATCTTCAGAGGAAAATTTATAGATGTTTGGCGCCGCCCGGTCCACGCCCATGGGCAGCGGACAGAAATTGTGGAGGGTGGAAATCCTGATCTCGCCGGCTTCCACGGCTTCAAAGATTCCCGGCAGCAGGCTGATCCGGATGCCGTGGCTTAGCTCGGCGTATTCAAACCCCAGATCGCGAATCTCGCGCAGCATGGCGCGGCCATCGGTGTGACGATGAGAGTTCCAGCAGGTCGATAACGAATACATAGGTAGCGGACGACGGCGGCAAGTTCAGGAAACACAGTTCCTAACGTATGGGAGCCAATCCTGAAAGTCGCGATGGAATGGCTCCGGTTTCAACAAAAATGCCGGGTGCAGTTCCATTACAGAGCGCACCCGGCTTGCGAAGTTCAAAATGAGGGAAGTGATTACAGATCGGCGTAGCGCGCAGCAAGCATCGCGGAGAAACGCGCGACCTTTTCCTTGCGGCGACGGCGTTCGCTCGGCTTTTCAAAAGTCCGATGGGCGCGAACTTCCTTCAGGGTGCCTTCCCGGTCGATTTTCTTCTTCAACCGGCGCAGCGCCCTGTCCACTGATTCACCTTTTTTTAATCTAATTTCGGTCAACTCAACTCACTTCCTCTCTCGGACGGGAAGGCCGGATCTGGCAACAATTGCCAGGCCGCCTTCGAGTCGGGTCGCGACACTAGATTTCGCACATTGCCTTGTCAACCGGCAAAACCCCGCCACCCGTGCTCAAATGGTCTGGCTCAGGAATCCGCCGTCCACGCGGAGGTCCGTGCCGGTGACGAAGCTGCTGGCCTGATGGCTGGCGAGGAAAACACACGCGCCAATCAGCTCCTGCGACTCGCCAAAACGGCCCATTGGGGTGTGGCCCCAAATGGACTTCGTGCGTGCGGTTGGCGATCCGTCATCGTTAAAGAGAAGCTTGCGGTTCTGATCTGCGGGGAAGAAGCCAGGTGTGATGCTGTTCACCCGGACACCCTTCGCCGCCCATTCGCGGGCGAGGAAGAGCGAGAGATTGAGCACCGCCGCTTTCGCGGAGGAATAGCTGACCACGCGAGAGAGCGGCAGATGCGCCGAGACGCTGGCGATGTTGATGACGCTGCCGCGTCCGCGCTTCGCCATCGAAGGTCCAAACTCCTGGCACGGCAGAAGGACGCCGCCCACGAGGTTCAGGTCAAAGTTCGCCTGCCAATCCTCCAGCTTGATCTGCTCGAATGCGTGGTCCGCCGTGACCGTCACCTTCGGATCGTTTCCGCCGGCGGCATTCACCAGAATCGTCGGTGCGCCGAGCTTCGCTTCGATCTGCTCGTGCGCTTCGCCCAGATTGCAACGGGAAATGGCGTCTGCGGCGAAGAACGCCGCCGTGCCGCCCTTCGACGTGATGGTGTTTACCCGGGCTTGGCCGCGTTCTGCGTTCCGACCGAGCACGGCGACCTTGGCTCCGGCGGCCGCGAGACCTTCCGCCAGCGCTCCGCCCAGCACGCCCGTGCCACCAATGACGACCGCCACTTCACCCTGCAAATTGAATAGGCTCATAGAAAAAGTTTGAGCGGAAGATTGTGCATAGCGACGGCAGTCGGTGAAGGAGATTTTGAACGGGAAACCGAATTGAACCGCTTATCAGCGCTGATGGGAAAAGTCTTGGACGGACGTTGCGCCAAAGACGGGCGCGATCCTCAGCCGGACCTATGCAGTAGGACAGTGCTTCCAGCCTGTCCCGCAGGCGATGGGATGGGGCTTGTCCACGATGCCCAGCACTTGGATTCTGCGCACCAAACCGGGCGGGGAATCCACCGTCGTTCGGAGACAGGCTGGAAGCCTGTCCTACTTGGGCAAAAGTCTTCTCTGGTCGTTCTTCTACTGCATCCTCCTGGCTGAGCCCGCCTTCCGGCTGAATCAGCGTCGTTGAGCGAGGATTAGCGGTTTTCGCTTCGGAGCCAGCCCGGGATCAACCGGAACCAACGAGGTGCGGACAACTCACCCCCCGAATGAGGGGGTGGATTGGAGGGGGCCGGCTCCGTCATTGTATCACCATGCAAACACTCGATACACGGAATGGGGCATTCGTCCCGCAAAAGCTGGCGGCGGGCTGCTGCCTCGAAGCGTTCTCCTGATGCGCCCTCTGCCCATGATCCCCCGAATTTGCAACGCACTGCGAAAAGCCCGTCGCCGCGCGATGACCGTGCTGATCGTTTCCCAAGCGGTGGCTTCGTCGATGGCGGCAACGGTCGATGTCTCGAAACTCCCGCCGCCTGCGACGCGAGCCATCGAATTCAACGCCGACATCCAGCCCATTTTCGCCAAGTCCTGCGTGTCCTGTCATGGCCCTGAGAAACAGAAGGGCGACTACCGGCTCGATGCAAAGAGCGCCGCGTTCAAAGGCGGCGAAAGCCACTTGCCCGCCATTCATCCGGGTGACAGCGCGGGCAGTCCGCTGATTCATCTGGTCGCCGGTCTCGTGCCGGACTCGAAGATGCCCGCCAAGGGCGACCCGCTCACGACAGGGCAAATCGGCCTGTTGCGCGCGTGGATTGATCAGGGGGCGAAGTGGCCGGAAGAAGGTCAGGCCGAGATTGACCCCATCAAATCGCACTGGGCCTTTCAGCCCGTGAAACGCCCGGCTGTTCCAGCGCTCGTAAATCGCAAGTCGCAAATCGTAAATCCCATCGACGCATTCATCGCCACCAAGCTCGGCGAAAGCAAACTCACGCCCTCGCGCGAAGCCGACCGCGTGATGCTCATCCGCCGGCTTTACTTCGTGATGCTCGGCCTGCCGCCCACGCCCGAGGAAGTCGCAGCGTTCGCGGCGGACAAGAAGCCCCATGCGTTCGAGCGGCTCGTGGACAAGGTGCTCGACGATCCGCGCTACGGAGAACGCTGGGGTCGGCATTGGCTCGACGTGATTCGCTTCGCCGAGAGCAACGGCTTCGAGACCAATCGCGAGCGGCCGAACGGCTGGCGCTTCCGCGACTACGTGATTGCCGCGTTCAATGACGACAAGCCTTACAACCAGTTCGTGCGCGAACAGATCGCGGGCGACGCACTCGGCGTGGATGTCGCCACCGGGTTCCTCGTCGGTGGGCCGGTGGACATCGTGGGCAGCCCGGACATCGTGCTGACGTCTCAGCAGCGCGCGGATGAGCTCGACGACATGGTGGGCACGACAGGCACGACGTTTCTCGGGCTGACCATTGGCTGCGCACGCTGTCATTCGCACAAGTTCGATCCCATTTCGCATCGCGAGTATTACTCAATGGCGGCGGTGTTCTCCGGCGTGCGGCACGGCGACCGCGCACTGCCGCTGCCGCCAGAACGGAAGGATGAGATCGCGAAAGTCGATGGGCGCATCCAGAAGCTGGAGGCGCAGCTCGCGCGTTTCATTCCGAAGCCCGTCGTCGCCAGCACGGTGACCAATGCCACGGGCAAGACGTTGCGCCCGGCTGTCAATGCCGTGCGCAATGAGGAGGCTCTTGTTCCGGTCGAAGCGAAGTTCGTTCGCTTCACGGTCCTCGCGGCGAACGGAGGCGAGCCGTGCATCGACGAGTTGGAAGTGTGGTCCGGTGAACGCAACGTGGCGCTGGCGACCAACGGAACCAAACCGACCGCGTCTGGCTCGATTGCGGGATACGAGATTCACAAGCTGGAGCATCTCAATGACGGGCTGGCGGGGAACAGCCGTTCATGGATTTCCAGCGAATCAGGACGCGGCTGGGTGCAGTTGGAGTTCGCGAAAGCCGAGCGCATCGACCGCATCGTCTGGGGCCGGGATCGCGACGGGCAGTTCAAGGATCGGGTCGCGACGACGTATCGCATCGAGGCGGCGGTGACGACGAATGCCTGGAAGCTGGTGGCGAGTTCCGATGACCGTGAGCCGTTCAAGGGCAAGACCGAGAAGCCGGCGGGTCCGCTCTATCGCTTCGACGCCGCGCCAGTTGCCGAGGCCGAACAGGGCCGTCAATGGCTGGCGGAACTGGAGAAGGCCCGCAAGGAACGCAGCGCGCTCTCGAAGTCGCCGCTGGTTTATGCCGGTAATTTCTCGCAACCAGGCCAGACGTTTCGGCTGCATCGCGGTGACCCGATGCAGAAGCGCGAGACGGTGCCGCCGGGGACGCTCGCTGTTTTCAATCCGCTCACGCTTGCGACCAACCTGCCGGAGCAGCAGCGCCGGTTGCAGCTCGCGGACTGGATCGCCAGCCCGGAGAACCCGCTCACCGCGCGCGTGCTGGTGAATCGTCTCTGGCAACATCACTTCGGAGTCGGGCTGGTGAACACGCCAAATGATTTCGGGAAGAACGGCACCCAGCCGTCGCATCCTGAACTGCTCGACTGGCTGGCGAGCGAATTGGTGAACCCAGTGGTTGGCGGTGGCTCTCCGTCGGCAAATCCCGATGGCGCGCTGGTGGCCAAGGCCCGTTCCTCCCATGACCGCGCTGCGGCTGCCTGGAGCATGAAGCACATTCACCGGCTCATCCTCACGAGCGCCACCTGGCGTCAGTCGAGCGCCCCGCGTGAAGACGCGCTGAAGGTCGATGCGGGCAGCCGGCTGCTCTGGCGATTTCCCCCGCGCCGAATCGAGGCGGAGGGCATTCGCGACAGCATTCTCGCGGTGAGCGGCAATTTGGATCGCAAGGCGGGCGGCCCGAGCTTTTTCCTGCACGACGTGGACCGCGAGAATGTTTATCACTATCACCCGAAGGAAAAGTTCGGCCCGGCGGAAACGCGCCGGATGGTTTACGCGTTCAAGGTCCGCATGGAACAGGACGGCATCTTCGGCGCGTTTGATTGTCCAGACGGCAGCTTGGCAATTCCGAAGCGCAGCGTCTCGACCACACCGTTGCAGGCGCTGAACTTGTTCAACAGCCGGTTCGTGCTGGACCAGGCGGAGACCTTCGCCGCGCGCCTGCGCAAGGAAGCGGGCGACGACCTTTCGGCTCAAGTCCAAGAGGCGTGGCAACTGGCGTTCAATCGCGCCCCGGAAAAGGCGGAGGCCCGGGAAGCGGTGGAGTTCGCGAAGGCGGAAGGCCTGCCCGCGTTCTGCCGCGCGGTGTTGAACGCCAACGAATTTCTCTTCATCCCATGAAATCACAACCCGCAGTGACGGCAGAAAAATCCGGGCAAGAAAATGTGGGGAAATCTTCTCCCGCTGAATCCAGTTCTTCATCTTTCTGTCCTGATTTTTCTGCCAGCAATCCTCTTTTGAATCGCCGACGCTTCCTTGCTGACACGGGCATTGGTCTCGGAGCCATCGCCCTCACGCATCTGCTCGCGCGGCAGGGATTGCTTGCCGCCAATCTGGCGGGGAAGGAATCGATTCGCCCGCTCATCAATCCCGGCAGTCCGTATGCGTCGCGCGAGCCGCACTTCAAGCCGAAAGCGAAGAACGTGCTCCTCATCTTTTGCAGCGGCGCATGCAGCCAGCTCGACACGTTTGATTACAAGCCCGAGCTGATCCGCCGTCACGGCCAGCCGATGCCAGGCCAGGAAAAGCTCATCACGTTCCAAGGTGAACAAGGCGCGCTGACCAAGAGCCCGTGGGAATTCCGGCCGCGCGGCCAGAGCGGCAAGATGATTTCCGATCTCGTGCCGCATCTCGGTGCGCTGGCGGACGACCTCTGCTTCATCCACTCCATGCAGGGCAAGACCAACACGCACGGTCCGGGCGAGAACTTCATGTCCACCTGCAACGCGCTGGACGGCTTCCCGAGCCTGGGCGCGTGGGCCACCTATGCGCTCGGCACCGCCGACCAGAGCCTGCCCGCCTACGTCGCGATTCCTGATCCGCGCGGCAAGCCGCAGAACAGCGTGAACAACTGGGCGCCCGGTTTTCTGCCGGCGGCGTTTCAAGGCACGGAGTTCAATGCGACGAATCCGATTCGCAATCTCGCTCGGCCCGGTTCCATTCCGCCGAAGAGCGATGCGGCGACGCGCGGCTTTTTGCAGAAGCTGAACGAGCATCATGCCCAGCGTTTTCCGGGCGACACCGAGCTGGCCGCGCGCATCGCGAGCTATGAACTCGCCGCCCGCATGCAGCTCACCGTTCCCGAAGTCGCGGATCTTTCCAGCGAACCGGCGCACATCCTCAGGCTCTACGGGGCGGATGAAGGCGGCTCGAAGATCAATGAGACACGCGCGGCGTATGCGCGGAACTGCATTCTCGCGCGGCGGCTGGTCGAGAAGGGCGTGCGCTTCGTGCAGCTTTTCAACGGCGCGTATCAGACCGGCGGGGAAGGCGTGAGCAACTGGGATGGCCACAAGCAGCTCTTCAAGGATTACAGCCTGCACGGTCCGGTGCTCGACAAGCCGACGGCAGGTTTGCTCATCGACCTCAAGCAGCGCGGTCTGCTCGAAGACACGCTGGTCGTCTGGTGCACGGAGTTCGGGCGCATGCCGACTTTCCAGAAAGGTTCGCAAGGCCGTGATCATAATCCGGCCGGCTTCACCTGCTGGATGGCGGGCGCGGGCGTGAAGAAGGGTTTCAGTTACGGTGCGACGGACGAGTTCGGCTACAAGTCAGTCGAGAACGTCGTCACGGTCTATGACCTGCACGCCACGATTCTTCATCTGCTCGGGCTGGATCATGAGCGGCTCACCTATTACCACAATGGCCTGGAACGTCGCCTGACGGATGTGCATGGCGAAGTGGTGCAGGGGATTCTTGCGTGAGGCGGAAAGCGTAAAACGTGAAACGTAAATTGGGCTGAGGGACGCGCGTCAGCGTCTTGGACTGCGCGCGCTGCCGCGCCGCTTCGTGTCCACGACGACGTAGTGATTTGGAAAGGGAAAGGCGAAGCCCGTGAACATGTTCGACCAGCGGCTCCTGGTGCTCAGTGAAGTCGTGTGCTGGAGGATGTGAGTGCGGTTGGCGTCGGTGTCGAAGTGGATGGGCACCTAGTTCGTGAGGAACGGTTTAATGTCACCGATGCGCGGATCAGCGGCTTCTGTTTTGGTCGGCAGCCACGGGAGGGTCGCGCCCAGCGACAGCAGAAGAACAATTGCGGCGCGTTTCAAAATCTCGTGGCAGCCGAAGTGACGGGCCTAACATCAAAGCGTTCATGGCCATCGCACGATGGCTGCCACGTTTTTGAAATACGCCGGAACCGCTTACGGCTTTGCGGCGCGGCCTTTGCGGCCCAGAACTCTCACCGCCAGACCAGCCGCCGCCAGTCCACCGAGAGCCAGCGTGCCGGGTTCGGGCACCGGCACGAGGAAGCCGCGAATCTCACCTCCAGTGAAGCTCGACGAATGGATGTTCCAGTAAGCTTTGCCGTCCTCCATCGCTGCGGCCAGTGCGGTTTCCGCACCGAGCAGAGTCCCGCCGTTGGCCATGACAAAGTTCGGGTTGAAGCTCGAGGCCAGGGTCAGGTCCAAGACGCTGGAAAACGTGCCGGAGCTGACGGCCAGCGGGAAACCTGCAAAGGACGGAGTGGACGTGGCCACGCCGGCGTTGAGCAAGAAGGGATTCACCGTGGGACCGTGGATATGCGAGGCGGTCGTGAGACCGGTCAGGCCGCTGAAGGCCGCCTGCAAGGTCAGGGTGTGCGCCGTGCTGTCGTAATCCACAGTGCCCACGCCGATGCCGAATGAAGCGTTGGCTGGAGATTCGTTCGCGCCGCTGAACGTCACGGCGTATTGAAACACGTCCGCGTGCGCGGTGGTCGCGCTGCACACGGCAAGGACGGAAACGAGGGATGGGTTTATTTTCATGGAGTGGTTCCTTCTGGTTGTGGGTTTGGGTTTTTCTGAAATGGGTTTGATTGCGTCTGGTTGTCACACTGCTGACCGTTCCGGGATTCTTTGCCTCGCCGGTGTGCCGCACAACAGCAAAAGACGGCGAAGTTTCGACCTGGCTCGCTCGTTGTTGGATGATCGGGCGAATCAAATGTTCCCGGCTTTTTTAGAATTGTTTCGCTGGCCTGGATCGCTTTCCGGCACCTGCCGGCAGGTTCGATCCCGCCAAGGTAGATATCGCCGACCTCTCGACAGAACCAATCTCGACCGGCATCAGCCTTGGCGAACCTTCTGCGAAAACTGTCTCGTCCCAGGCCGGCATTTTCAGAAGATGCGCTTGAAAAGAGTTCGACCAATGTCCTCATGGCTCGTCACCCACGGAATTATTCGACTTCAACTAGGCGAAGATTTCCGCCTTCAACCAGCGATTCCTGAAAGGCTCGAAATCACCCCTGTGTTTCATGCGGCGGGCTTCGCGGGTGTTTCATTGATGGCCGCCCAGAAGAGCCCGGTCTGGCTGATGGCATCTGTGAACTCGCGAAAGCCCAACGGCTTCACGACGTAGGCGTTCACTCCGAGCTTGTAGCTGGTCACGAGGTCCACCTCTTCGCGGGAAGACGTGAGCATCACGATGGGAATCAGTTGGGTGGCGGGATCGGACTTCACCTGCTGCAGCACTTCCAGCCCGTCCACTTTCGGCATCTTCAGATCGAGAAAGACGACCAGCGGATCGCCCGGAGGCCGGTCCGCGAACATTCCCGGGCGGTATAGATAATCCAGGGCCTCTCCGCCGTGCCGCGCCAGCACCACCTCGTTGGCGAAGTTGCTTTTCTTCAAGGCCGCCATGGTCATTTCAGCATCTCGTGCGCTGTCTTCCACCAAAAGGATGGGTCGTAAGTTAGGCATGATAAGTTTCTGGGTTTACCGTCGGTATCGTAAAATAAATTCAGCGGGTCGGCGTGGCGAACCTGTTGCGGCTGATCAATGACACAGGCGCGATCCGGGGCAGCCAGAACGCGTTCGTCACGCTACCGGAGGCGGAGGCGTTGCCGGGAGGAAACAAGATTGCTGAAAAAGGGAGGGAACCAAAATCGCGGTGGTTTCTCTCACCCCCGAACCGATCAAACAGTTGAAGAACTTTTTACCCATGAGAAACACCATGAATATGCCTACGCCCAGCGCCTTGTCCGTCCAAATCGCCGCAGGCTCACACTCGTTCATATTATCTGCTGCACGCCTGACCAAGCATAGCAGCGTTTGGATTGCCGCAGTTTTTTCCCTCGTGGCTTTTCAACGGGCCTCTGCCGCCGATTTCGCGGTCACCATGGCGAGCGGTTCGGCCTATGCGTTCAATGGCACGGGCAGCAATCCGACTCTCACCCTCATTCGTGGACAGACCTACTCGTTTTCGGTCAGCACGCCGGGCAACCATCCGTTTCGCATCGTCAATCCACCGGCGGGAACGACCACGGGCAACAACACCTCTTCTGGCACCATCACCTTCACGGTTCCGACCAATGCAGCGAACTACACCTATGACTGCTCGATCCATCGCTTCGGCGGCCAGATCGTGACCATCGCGCCGCCGACCATCCGCATTGTAGATTTGCAGGACGGACCCGGCATCGTGTTGAAATCCACTGGAACGACCAACTGGATCCTGGCTCCCCAATACTCGACGAATCTGGCCAGCACCAACTGGTATGCGTTGACGGTGCAGAGCAACCGTTTCGTCAACGGCACGAACGAGACATTTTGCGGACGGCCTCCTGGCACCAACGTGTTCTTCCGCGTCGAAGCGCGCAGGAACTGAATTTCGCTGGATTCAGGCCGCGAAGGTGAGAACTGCTGGGCGAGGACGTGTTCCATCCGCGTCATTGGTCCAATTGGGATTCAGAAACGCCGTAGGCGCGAAGGAACAATGTGCCTTTTAAACGCAAGCCGCATCAAGAGGAAGCATGTCAAACAGACATCAGTTGGCGCTCATAGGTGCGCTGCCAATTCGGATGCGAAGTGAGGGATCGGTTTCGCATGAACTTACAATCTCATTGTAGCGCTCCAGCAAGCTGGAAAATGTGACCTTGCAATCGGCCGCCTTGAACAAGCTGCGTTCATAAATGTTCGCCGTAAGGAACTGCCCCACATCGAGAACATCCACCCTATCAGCCAAGCCGGAATTCTTTAGCAAGAACTCAGCGCCGGCCACACCATCGCCGAGAGTGACGATGACCGGCTTCAACCCGCCGTTTAGATTCGCAGTACACTTCCGCACCAGAGCCTCAGTCGGATGAGTCGTCACGTGAATGGCCACAGCCTCAATCTGAAAATCTGAGTTCCTTTCGGTCGAATGGTCGGCAACAGAGCTGCCGTGATGTCGGATCTTCCCCTGTCCCAATACAACATCCAGTTTTGCTCCAACCAAATGTTGCAGCATTGCACCGACGTAGTTGTTGCCAGCCGCATCTGTCTGTAAATCCTGAGCCTGTTGGAGCAAGTCTCCGATGTTCGCACGCAGGGATTTGCCGTAATCGAAATTGAACTCCATCTCGCGTTTCACGAAGTCCCTTCCGCGACGCACGCGTTGCCTGTCTAGTTCGGAAAACAAAATTTTATCTATGCCGTGTTCTCTAAGAACTTTATCTGCCAAGGATACGATTAGGTCAAAGCCACCAAGAGCGGCAATCACTCTCTCCTCTTCATCTGAGATTGGAAACTCTTTCGCCATAATGAAGCTCGCTGAACCGACTCGAATTAATCCCTACACATTGGCGAGCCAAGAAACCTGAACTGTAACACGTTCTTTCTTCTTGAACTGAATCCTGCTCGCCAATGGATCTTGATAGATTTCGTGAAATGGCACTTCGCTGAAATTCTTCACGACAAATAGAAAGTACCGTCCACCGAGAGCGGCGGCCACATCATATTCCTTTGGTGTAAATGACAGGTTGCCAGTTCGATCTTTCAACCCTTTGACCTCAACAGCGAAAAACTCTTCGTGACTTTTTATTCGCAGCCGGAAGTCGTAACCACATCCAAGTCGAGTTGTGTTCTCGACGGAGCAGCCTTGGAACTCGGTTAAAGTGGAATGAACCGATTCAAAGTAATGTTCTGCTGCAAGGCCCGTAATCAGCCTCTTGGCGAAATTTGATTCACGGTCTGGCTTCTCTTCATTCTCATGCACCTCGCTTAAAATATTATCATCGTATCCGACGAAGGACCTCACGAGGCCGATGAATGTTTCAAGGTCGAGGTTCTTGTACTCCTCAAATACTTTGAGGCAATAATCGCGGGTCGGACGCTTGTGCCATCCCTTTCTAAGGTTGGGAAACAATGGGTCGAACTCATCCCGGTAATTCTTGATTGAGGCAGGTTTTGAACCCAACGCGTAGCCGATGAGATTGAATGCCTCTATAAAACTTTCGAAGCCAAGCTTCCTTAAACCAACTGCATCATACTTCGACAGGAAAAGGCCTGTGAGGATAAGTTTATCTCTCGTCGAAATTCGCTGTGGGTTCAGAACCATAGCTTCTTGAGCACCTCGACAAAGCCCCAAAAGGCCGATGATTGAGCGCCCGAAAGCCCCTTCCTCGCCCCAGCAAGCGAAAGGTCATTGCAAGGAAAGGAAGCGGTAGCAAGTGCAACGCTCGGCACCTTGAGGGCGTCGAGCTGATGAACATCACCAACAACGAACTCGCCAGTGTCGCCAAAATTATCGCGATACATCCGCCACTTGTCTTCGTCGATGTCGTTGGCAAACGCGATGCGCCACCCGGCGCGTTCCAAGCCGATCCGCATGAGGCCGATACCCGCAAAAAATTCCGCGAACGAATGGTTTGGTGCGTCACTCATGATACGTGGATGTATTCTTGCCGCTTCGAGCTCCAAGTGCAACAGTTCGTCACTGTTGCGTTCATTGTGCAGGTTTCGTTTTTACAGTTTGACGTGATGACATCTCACTTATGAACGGCACTTCACTCAAACTTGATTCAGCTACCTCCCATTTGGGGGATACGCTTGCTCAGGCTTGGGGCGTTTCCAAAGAGGAAGCCGTCCGGCGCGCGGTGGCACAGGCTCAAGCCGTTTCAGTTGCACCGGGTCATCATGGCCGCCTCGGCGTTCAAGGAATTGCAGCGATGGGTGGGTTTGACTCCTGAAAAAGAGATCGAATGGCAAGATGCCGTTCTGGCAGCCTGGCGCTGATGCGCTGATCCATTCCGACGTCAGCTCTTTTTGTTCCCGACAAAGATTGCCCCTCTTTGACCACTGGGTCCTGCACGTTCCTTCGATTGTTCGCTGTGCCATGCTGAGTCTGAATCGCGCCGCATTGCTCCGCAGGGTTTACGTTTTACGCATTCCGTTTTATTCTCCCGTCCACCAATGCCAGCGGTCCGCATAGTCCTGTTGCTTCTCGCGCTCGTGTCCGCGCTCCCGGCCGCCTTGCGCGAGCCGGTGCATCCGCGGCGGAATGTGGAGGAGTTCGCGCCAGTCGAGGCGAGGTTCGTGCGCTTCGCCGTCCGCGCCACCAATCGCGGCGAGCCTTGCCTGGATGAGCTGGAGGTTTATCCGGCGGACGACGAGCCCCGCAACGTGGCACTGGCCGTGAACGGCGCGCGTGCGACGGCGTCCGGCTCGCTGCCCGGCTACGCGATTCATGAACTCGAAGGAGTGAACGACGGTCGTTACGGCAATGGCCGAAGCTGGATTGCCAGCCAGGTTTCGGCCTGGGTGCAGATTGAACTTCCGCAAGTCACGCGCATCAACAAGGTCATCTGGGGACGGGATCGCGAAGGCAACTTCATTGACCGTCTCGCCACGCAGTATGAGGTCCAGATTTCCAACGACGGCAGCGCATGGCGGACGGTGGCGTCCTCGGAAGATCGCGAACGGCTGTCGCCGGGCGCACAGCTTTTGTCCGGCGCATCGATCACGCGCTCGCTCGTAAATCGTTTCGCGCCCGTCAGCACCGCGTTGTCGGCGGAGGCCGGCCCGTCGTCCGAGTATCGCATCGATGTCTGGCAGACCTCGGATGGATTGCCCGGCAACACGGTGACGGCGATCCAGCAGACGCCGGATGGATACCTGTGGATCGGCACGCTCAACGGGCTGGTGCGTTTCGATGGAGTGCAGTTCCGCGTCTTTGGCGAAGCCTCCGATCTGCCGAACACGCGCGTGCTTTGTCTGGTCGCCGCGCGCGATGGCTCGCTGTGGATCGGGACGGATGGTGGCGGGCTGGTGCGTTTCCGCGACGGAAGATTTCATGCGCTGACGCGCAAGGATGGCCTGGCTTCGGACACGGTGACGGCGGTGACGGAGGATCGAGACGGACAGATCTGGGCGGGCACGGCGGCGGGACTGAGCTGCTGGCGCGATGGAAAGATCGTGGCCACGTCCGGGATTGCTTCAGCTCAAGGTTCCGCCGTTTCGGCGACGGTCGTGGATGGCGGGAATGCGCTGTGGGTGGTGACGGCAAACCAGCTCATGGTCCGGCGGGAAAATGTCGCGCTGAACCGGCCGGCCGGTGCGGACCCGAGTTCCTTCAGCAGCGTGCTCACGGCGGAGACGGGGCGCTCAGGGCAACTGTGGTTCGGTGGAGCCAACGGCTACATCGGCGCGGTGAGCAACGGCACTGTGCAGGTGTTTCGCGAGCAGCCCGGCCAGTTGCTCGAAGCGATCTGGGCTCTGTGCGAGACGCGCAATGGAGACGTGTGGGCGGGCACCGCGAACGGAGGGCTGCGCCGTCTGCGCGCCGGACGTTTCACGTCGCTGACCACGCAGGAAGGGCTCTCGGATAATTCCGTGCGCTGCCTGTTCGAGGATCGCGAAGGCACGCTCTGGGTCGGGACGGTGGGTGGCGGATTGAACCGCGTGAAGCCGCGCAAGCTCACGACCTTCACGACGCGCGACGGCCTCGCGCACAACGTCGTGATGTCGCTGGCCGAGGACGCGGAGGGGACGCTGTGGGTCGGCTCCAACTGCGGCGGGCTGAGCGCGCGGCGCAACGGCGTCTTCGCGCCGTTCAATGCGAACTACCTGCTCGACAACGAATGCATCTGGTCGCTGCTGCCGGGGCGCGATGGAGCGTTGTGGGTCGGAACGTGGGGCGGCGGGCTGTTTCAAATTCAGGGCAAGGAAGTGAAGAGCTTTCCTGTGGTGCGTCCGGGCAATGACGAGCCGGTGGTCGCGCTGTGCGAGAACGACGAGGGCGGCCTGTGGATGGGCACGATGCAGGGCGGGCTGAGATCGTTTCGCGATGGGCGCGCGGATTTCGATCCGGCGACGAATGCTCAGCCGCAGCCTCCGGTCACGTCGCTCATTCAGGAACCGGGCGGTCGTCTGTGGGTCGGGACCAGCGGAGGCGGACTTCAGCGAATCGAGGGCGGGCAGTCCACGACGTACACCCGGCGCGACGGGTTGCCGAGCGATTTTATCCGCACGCTGCATCGCGATGCGCAGGGCGCGCTGTGGATCGGGACCGGTGGAGGTCTGGCGCGGATGGAGCAGGGGAGATTGACGGCGTTCACCCGCGCCCAAGGGCTGCCGGATGAAGTGATTTCGCAAATCCTCGAAGACGGCCGGGGCAACTTTTGGTTCGGCTGCAATCAAGGAATCTTTCGCGTGACGCGGCGCGATCTGGAGGACGTGGCGTCCGGCAAGTCCGCGCGCGTGAACTCCATCGCCTACGGCCGCGCCGAGGGCATGGAGACGCTCGAATGCACGGGCGGATTTCATCCGGCGGGCTTGAAGTCGCGCGATGGCCGGCTGTGGTTCTCGACGGTGAAAGGGCTGGTGATGGTGGACCCGGAGAACATTTCCGTGAACGAGACGCCGCCGCCCGTGGTGATCGAAGATGTGTTGGCCGACGGCGTTTCCCAATCGCCGGTCACGGATCGCGAATCACAGATCGAACTGCCGCCGGGCGTGCAGCGCGTTGAGTTTCGTTTCACCGCGCTCAGCCTGGTTGCGCCGGAGCGGAACCGTTTCAAGTATCGGCTCGATGGACTGGAGAAGGACTGGGTGGAGGGCGGTTCGCAACGCGCGGTGGCCTACACGCACCTGCCGCCGGCGCGCTATGAGTTCCGCGTGGTGGCCTGCAACAATGACGGAGTCTGGAACGACACCGGCGCGACGGTTCGCTTCTCGGTGCGGCCTCAGGTCTGGCAGACGTGGTGGTTTCGCGTGCTCGCCGGAGTCGGGCTGCTGGTGGGCGTGGGCTGGGTGGTGCGCGTGGCGTCCGTGCGCCGGCTGCGCCGGAAGCTGCATCGGCTGGAAGAGCAGCACGCGCTGGCAAAGGAACGCGCGCGCATCGCGCAGGACATCCACGACGAGCTCGGCGCGAGCCTGACGCACATCGCGCTGCTGACGGAGCTGGGCCAGAAGCATCGGGACAACGCGGAGGAAGTCGCTGCGGATCTGGGAAAGATTTCCGTGACCGCGCGCGACGCCGTGCGGGCGATGGACGCCATCGTCTGGGCGGTGAATCCGCGCAACGATTCGCTCGATCATTTCGCCAACTACGTCTCGCAGTACGCCGAGGAATTTTTCCGGCCCACGACCATTCGCTGCCGGCTGGACATCCCGGCGGACCTGCCGGAGCACCCGCTTCCCACCGAGGCGCGTCATCATTTGTTTCTCGCGGTGAAGGAGTCGTTGAACAACGTCGTCCGACATTCCGGCGCCAGCGAGGTCTGGCTCCGGCTGAGCATGGAAAACGGCGAACTGAAGATCACGATTGCAGACAACGGCCACGGCATCTCCGCCTCCGCGACGCAGGGCGGCGGTCACGATGGGCTGGGCAACATCCGCCGGCGCATGGAAGATCTCGGCGGACGGTTCGAGCTTCAGAGCAACCCGGCTTCCGGCACGTCGCTGATTCTGCGCCTGCCGCTTGGCCATTCAGGGAAGCCGCCCACACCATGAACATCAAGGTCGCCATCGTGGAAGACGACGAGCAGGTGCGGCAGAATCTCGCGCGGCTTGTCGGTGAGGCGAAGGGCTTCGAGTGCGTGGCCACGTTTCCGTCCGGCGAACAGGCGCTGGAATCCTGGCCGCGCCGCGCACCGGATGTCGTGGTCATGGACATAAACCTTCCCGGAATCTCCGGCGTCGAATGCGTGCGTCAGCTCAAGTCCCGGTCTCCGGAAATCCACATCGTGATGCTGACCGTCTATGATGACAGCGACCGGATTTTTCAGGCGCTCCAGATGGGCGCGTCCGGCTATCTGCTGAAGCGCTCGACCTCCGAGGAGATTCTTCACGCCATCAAGGACGTTCATGGTGGCGGCGCGCCGATGACGAGCTACATCGCCCGCAAGGTGGTGCAATCCTTCCGTCGGCAGGGCGCGTCGGATCAACCGGCGGAGAACCTCTCGAAGCGCGAGACTGACGTGCTTGATTACGTCTCGCGCGGTTACACGAACAAGGAGATCGCGGACGCGCTCGGGCTTCAGGCCGAGACTGTGCGCGGTTACCTGAAGACGATCTACAGCAAGCTGCATGTGCGTTCCCGCACCGAGGCCGCAATGAAGTTCCGCCGGTGAGGATCGGGGAGGCTTCCTTTGGGCTGGAGGCCGGAATCCCGTTGGGATTCTCCGAGGACGGTTCAAGATTTACGTGCTATGAGCAGGTTCGGCGAATCAAGGGCGTCTCGCCGCGTTTGTCATCTTTGTATGCGCGTGTTGGGAGATGGCTCGAACGACGCACTTCAAAGCCGGGCGATGTTCGGCTCTCCTCGGCGCATCCACGCGGCGACGTGATTCCAAATTGGAACGCGCGCCCACGCGGCTCCCTCTCTCTCCTCAACGGGGAGAGCGCCGGGGTGAGGGGTGAGGTTGGAAACAGCGTCCCTACCAAGCATGCAATTGGCTCCCCGCCCGCGCCCATGCTGGCGGGGATGGCGCACTTCACCCCCTTTCGGGGGGGTAGATTTTCGGAAGTCCACCTTTACCCTTTTTTGCCATGTCCCCGACCACCGCTGGCCAGCTAACGTCGTTCTTTCGCGCCCGGCTCTCAGTCCTCCGAGCTGCTACTGCTTTACCCATGTCCCCGCTCCAGCGGTTCGTCGCGTCCGTTGTGGTCGCACTTTCGCTGGGCTTCGGTTCCGCCCAGGCAGACAGCGTCGTGGTGTTCAACGAAATCATGTTCCACCCCGCAACCAACGAGGCGGCGATGGAATGGGTGGAACTGCACAACCAGAACTCGGTGGACGTCGATCTCGGCGGCTGGAAAATCTCCGGCGGCGTGGACTGCACGTTTCCGTTCGGGACCGTGATTCGCGGCGGCGGACAGTTGGTCGTGGCCGTGTCGCCTGCGTCGTTGAAGGCAGCCAGCGGCGCGACAAACGTCATCGGGCCGTTCGCCGGACGCCTGTCGAACAACGGCGAGGAACTTCGCCTGCGCGACTTGAACAACCGGCTCATGGACGCGGTGAACTTCGGCGTCGATGGCGAGTGGCCGGAAGGCGCGGACGGTTCCGGCATGTCGCTGGTGAAACGTCATCCGAATCTCGCCAGCGGCCTGGCGGAGAACTGGACTGTGAGCGCGCAGTCCGGCGGGACGCCTGGAGCCGCGAACTTCTCCACCACCGTCCTGACGGGCGCGCGCCGAAACGTCGTCGAGCTGGCTGGCACCTGGCGGTTTCACGACGGGGGAATCGATCTCGGCGACGCGTGGCGCGCACCGGGTTTCAATGACAGCGCATGGGCGGCCGGTCCCGCGCTGTTCTTCGTCGAGGATGCGATTCTGCCGGGGCCGAAGAACACGCCGCTCGCGCCCGACCGCAGCACCTATTACTTCCGCACCACCTTTAATGTGTCCGGCGATCCGGCAGCGAAACTGTTCACCCTGCGCCCGTTGGTGGACGACGGCGCGGTGATTTATCTCAACGGCGTCGAGGTGCAGCGCGTGAACATGCGGGCCGGCGTAGTGACTTATGCGACCACGGCGGCGGCGGCCGTGCCGAACGCCACGCTCGGCGCGCCCATCAGTCTGCCATCGTCGAGTTTTCTGCCGGGCGCGAACGTGCTCGCCGTCGAGCTGCACCAGTCCACCCTCGCGACGAATGCCGGGCTTCGCATCATCGGTGTCGTCGGCTACTCGACCATGTGGGACGGCAGCGAAGGCGATTTCACGTCCACCGCATCGCCCGCACTGGTGCCGGCCAATGACGCGCTCGCGTCGGGCGGGGTTGACCTCTTCACCACGAGCAACACGAATCTCGCCGCGAACCTGAATGACGGCCGTTACGGCAGCGGGAGCGCGTGGTCGCCGGCCACCAACGATTTCAATTCAACGGTTGTCCTGCGCTTCAACCGCACGGTTCCCCTCTCCAGCATCGCGTGGAGCCGGGACAACGGCGACGCGACGGACGCGGCGTGCGAGGACGGCATCTGCACGGATCGGACGTTGGGCAACTACACGTTCCAATACACGCTGCACACGAATCCCGCCGCCATCACGGCCAACAACTCGAACCCGAGCAACGGCTGGGCGACGATTGCCACGGTCCAGTATCTCAGCCGGCAGCCGAACTTCTCGCCGCATCTCCGGCATCGCTTCAATTTCTTCGCCACGAACGGTCAGCCGATTCTCGCCACCGGCCTTCGCTTCCGCCCCAACGTCACGAACACCATCGACGAGATTGAGATCAATCCTCCGGCCGTGCCGGGTTTTGACGCGGCGTTCGGGCTGGAACTGGCCGCCACGGACATCCTGCCGCCGCCGCCGAAGCTGGCCTTCAACGAAGTCTCCGCCGCGAGCAGCAACGCGTTTTCTCTGGAGATCATCAACCGGGGCGGCACGGCGGTCGATCTCGGCGGCATAGAAGTGGTGCGCGGCGCGGCGCGTTTTGTCTTCACGCCGCAGTCGCTCGCGCCCGGCGGCATCGTCGCGTTGACGCAGGCACAGCTCGGCTTCAGTGCAGCCGATGGCGACAAGCTCTTTCTCCGCACCTCCGGCGGCTTCGCGCTGCTGGACTCGACTACGGTCAAGCCCGTGGCTCGCGCGCGATATCCTGATGGCTCGGGCGAATGGAGGTTCCCGTCGCAGTTGACGCCTGGCGCGGCGAACGTCGTCACGCTTCGCAACGAGATCGTCATCAATGAAATGATGTATCACCCGCCACCGCATGATCCGGTGCCGGCGGTGACGACCAACTTCACCCTCGTGCCCATCACCGGTGCGTGGCGATACAACGACACGGGCGTGGACCTCGGCGACGCGTGGCGTGCGCCCGGCTACAATGACAGTGCGTGGGCGAACGGCGCTGGCCTGCTGGCGTTCAATGCCAGTGGCGTTCCGGCGGCCACCAACACTTTGCTCGCGGAAGGCCGCACGACGTATTACTTCCGCCGCAGCTTCAACTTCAGCGGCGCGACCAGCAACGTGACTTTCGATGTGCGCGCGGTGTTCGATGACGGCGCGGTCTTCTATTTGAACGGCGTGGAGATTCACCGCCAGAACATGCCCGTGGGTCCGCTCACTTACGCGACTTCCGCCGTGAGCCCGGTGGGCGACGCGGGTTTCGCGAATCCCATCGTCATCCCGGCCAGCCGATTGGTGCCGGGTGCGAACGTGTTCGCCGTCGAGGTGCATCAAGTGACTTCTGCGACGACCTCAAGCGGCATCACGCTGACCGGCGGCGGACTGACGCTGGTCGAGGAAGGTCCGGTCGGCGGCACGCCTCCGATGAACCTCGCGCGTCAGGCGGGCGCTGCGCCGTTCGTCATCGATTCGCTGACGGGCTATCCCATCCACAACTTCGTCGGGCTCACGGACGGCGTGTATGGCAACGGCAATTCGTGGATTGGCAACTCCAGTCCTGGCTACGCGGGCGTGCGTTTCGGCGGTCAGTTCGCGGTGAACAGCATCGCGTTCGGACGCGACAGCACGGTCACTTACAGCGACCGCACGCTCGGTCTCTACACGCTGCAATTCACGCGCGTCGCGTCGCCGGGCACGGGCACGACGGTGACTGGCAATCCTGACACTGGCTGGGCGAATGTCGGCACGTTGAATTATCTGAGCGTGGGCACGGGGCTGTTTGCCAATCCTTCGCGCCGGCATCGCTTTACTTTCACGCCCGTGGACGCGACGGGGCTACGGCTCCTCGTGCCGGGCGGCACCTGCATCGACGAGCTGGAAGTGAACCCGCCGGACACGAGTGGCGACATCGCGTTCGGCGCGGAGCTGTCGCTCACCACGACGCTGGCTCCGGCGACGCCGTTCCAGGAGTCGGATGAAGAATGGGTGGAGTTGTTGAACCGCTCGGCTCAGAGCGTTGATCTCACCGGCTGGCGGCTGGACGCGGGCATTGATTTTCGTTTCACGAACGGACCGATCATTCCCCCCGGCGGTTACGTCGTGGTGGCCAGCGATGCAGCGGCGTTGCGGGTGAAGTGGCCGGAAGTCGCGGCGAACATCGTTGGCGACTTCGCGGGAAAGCTCCAGGGCGGCGAACGCTTCCTGCTGCGCGACGCGGCGGGAAATCCCGTCGATGAAACGCGCGTCTTCGAGGGCGGCTGGAGCGACGGCGGCGGATCGAGCCTCGAACTGCGCGACATCGCCGCCGACCACTTGAGCCGCGAGGCGTGGGCGGACAGTGACGAGAGCACGAAGGCCGGATGGCAGACGATCACGTATCGCATGGTCGCCGGACAGAACTACGGCTCCACGCGCTGGAATGAGTTTCGCCTCGGCCTGCTGGAAAAGGGCGTGGTGCTGTTCGACGACGTGAGCGTGGTGCGCGATCCGGACGGCGTGCGCGAGCAGCTCATCCAGAATGGGAATTTCGAGACGACCGGGAACACGCACTGGCGTTTCCTCGGCCATCATCGCGGCTCGTTCGTCGCGGACCCGGACAACGCGGGCAATCATGTGCTCCAGCTCTCGACCGAGGATCGGGCGGTGATGAACCACAACCACGTCGAGACGACGTTCCTGAACAACGCGCCGCTGGTGAACGGCCAGGTGTACGAGGTGAGCTATCGCGGGCGCTGGGTGGCGGGTTCGCCGCAGGTGAGCACGCGCGCGTATTTCGCGAAGCTGGCCAAGGTCACGCTGCTTCCGCTGCCCGCGCGGCCCGGCACGCCGGGTGCGCCAAACTCCCGTCGCGTGACGAACGCAGGACCGACCTTCGCCGGATTGCAGCACGCACCGGTGGTGCCTCCAGCGAATCAGCCCGCCACCATTTCCGTGCGCGTGAACGACCCGGACGGCGTGGCGTCGGTGACGTTGAACTACCGCGTGAATCCGGCGACTGCGTTCACCGCCGTCCCGATGACGCTTGAGTCGGACGACGTCTGGGCCGCGACGGTGCCGGGCCAGACGGCGGGGAAGATTGTTCACTTCTACGTGACGGCGGCGGACACGCTGGGCGCGCCGGCCTTCGCCCCGGTGAAAGGACCGGATTCCCGCGCGCTCTATCAGGTGGCCGACACGCAGGGCAGCCCGCTGCCCGCGCATGAGCTGCGGCTCATCATGCTGGATGCCGACCGCGATTTCATGCTGGCGAACACCAACGTGATGAGCAACGCGCGCAATGGAGCGACGTTGATCTATGATCGCTCGGAGATCTTTTACGACGCCGGCGCGAAGCTGCAAGGAACCGTCGCCAGCCGCATTCGCGACGGTGACCAGTACATCAGCTACGACGTGGATTTCCCGGAGGACCATTTGTTCCGTGGCGTGCAGAACAACATCGGCATTGATCGATCCGGCCGTGGCCCCACCGTGCGGGCGCAGGACGAAATTTATGTCCTGCACATGTTCCGTCGCGCGGGGATTCCCATTCCCTACAGCGACCTCTGCTACTTCATCGCGCCGCGCACGATTCACACCGGCACCGCGATTCTGCAACTCGCGGGCTATGGCAGCGGGTTCATCGAGGAGCAGTACGGCGAGGACGGCACGGTCTTCAACATGGACGTGACCTACGAGCCGGACACCACCATCATTCCGGCGAATCCCGAGTCCACCAAGCTGCCGACGCCGCACCAGGCGCACATCGGCACGGACTTCACCGACCTCGGCGACAAGGAGCAATACCGTTCGCCCTTCGACATCCGCTCCTCGAACCGCCGCGATGATTACGCCGGGCTGATGCGCCTCTGCCAGGTGATGGCGCTGCCACAGGCGGAGTTCGACGCGCAGATCGCCAGCGTGCTCGACGTGGATGAAGCGCTGCGCATGACGGCGATGGAAATCCTCTGCGGCATCCAGGACACCTACATCAGTTCCGCCTCGTCCTTCCCGCACAACCTGCGGCTCATCACGTTCCCGGATGGCGATCCGGCGCAGTTGCTGGCGTGGGACATGGACTTCGTGATGGGCGCGGCGAACAACAGCTCCATCTTCATGAACACGGGCGTGAACCTCGGCAAGCTGATGAACAATCCGGCCACGCGCCGGCTGTATCTGCATCACGTCCACGACATCCTCCAGACCTCGTTCAACACCGGCTACATGAACCCGTGGCTGACGCATTACGCCAGCGTGGTCGGGCAGAATTTCACTGCCGCCTCCACTTACATCGCGAGCCGGCGCACCTACGCGCTGACGCAGTTGCCGGCGCAGGTTCCCTTCGCCATCGCGTCGAACGGCGGGAATGATTTCTCGGCGAACACAAACTTCGTCGCCCTCTCCGGCAGCGGCTGGATCGACGTGCGCGCCATCGAAGTGAACGGCGTTCCTTACGCGCTGAACTGGACGACGATCACGAACTGGTCGCTGAACCTGCCGCTGGGCGCGGGCGCGAACTTCCTCACCGTGCAGGGCGTGGACCGCAATGGGAATCGTCCGGCGAACCGCAGCGACACCATCACGATCACGAACACCGTCCTCCCTGCGCTCCAGCCCGTGGTCATCAACGAATGGATGGCGGACAACGCTGCTCCCGGTGGCTTTGCCGATCCGGTGGGCGGCTCGTACTGGGACTGGTTCGAGCTGTTCAATCCGAACACCTCGGCGGTGAACCTCGGCGGCTTCTATCTCACGGACAATCTCTCCAACCCGACGAAGTTCCTCATCCCGTCGAACACCGTCGTCGCCGCGCGCGGCTTCCTCCTGGTGTTGGCGGATGAGAACAGCAGTCAGAATTCCCCGACGAACACGGACCGCCTGCATGCAAGCTTCAAGCTGGGCGCAGGCGGCGAATCGCTGGGCCTGTTCGCGCCGGACGGCATTTCGCCGCAGCATACGGTCACGTTCGGCGCGCAGTTCCTGAACGTGAGCCAGGGGTTGTTCCCCGATGGCAGCGCAGGCACGGGCTTCTTCATGACGAACTGGACGCCGCGCGCCTCGAACCGCCTCGGTGCGCCGGCTGCGCCTGTCGTGCTGGCGTTCACGCTGGGCGAAGGCGTCATCCACTTCACGCTGGGCACGGTGGCCGGACGCAGTTACATCGTGGAAGACTCCGACGACTTGAACGCTCCCGTGTGGACTCCCGTTGGCGCATCGCGCGCCGCGACCGGCGCGACGATGAGCTTCGACCTGAACGTCGGCTCCGAGCCGCAGCGCTTTTTCCGATTCAGACTCCAGTAACCATCACGTCTCAACCGCAACCTGAAAAACCCATCCGTATGACTCCGCATCGATTGTTCATCCCGTCGCCGCGCCCGTCGCTGGCGATGTCCCTTGTCGTTCTCGCCGCCGCATTGTGTCCGGCGGTCACGTCACTGCACGCCGCCAGTCCGCGCGTCGTCATTGTTCCCGCCGCCGGCTTCACCATCAACTGGGACGGCAACAACGGCGGCTTCAACAGTCCTGCCGTGGGAGCCGGGCCGTCGAACAACGTCGCGCTGGCCAGCAGCGGAACGACGGCGTTCAGCAGCAGTGATCTCGGCACTGAGTTGGGCATTGCCTTTCATGTCGCGGGCAACTTGAACGACGGGCTCTACGGCAACATCAACAGTTGGATTTCCGGCGGTGCTCCTGATCCCTACGGCGCGCTGCGCTTCGCCGCGCCGGTCAGCATCTCCAGCATCGCCTGGGGTCGCGACAATGGACTGGCGGAAGGAGATTCATGCGGCGGCACCTGCATGGATCGCACCCTCGGCACCTACACGCTGCAATACACCACCGTCGATTTCCCCGGTCTCCCGGACGGCACGACGCCTGACACCGGCGACGCCTCGACTGGCTGGGCCACCATCGGCACCATCCAATATCTGCCCGGCACCGAGGACGCCAGTTTCGCCAGCTACCTGCGCCATCGCTTCGACGTGGCCGAGGGCGGCAACGCCATCGCTGCCACCGGACTGCGCATCAAGGTTTCCATTGGCGGCATCGGCGGAGGACTGGACATCGACGAGATCGAGGTGAACCCCATTCCCGATCCTGTGCCGCTGATCGGCAACTTCATTGAGCTCACGGCCGCGCCCGGCTTCGCCATCTCGTGGGATCGCAACGAAGGTCTCTTCGGCACCACGAACAGCCCCTCGCCCGCACCGGTCAATGACGCGTCGGTCTCCCGCAGCGCCACGCCCTTCACGAGCACCGACCTCGGGCCGGCCATCGGCGTTCCCTTCCACGTTGCGGCCAATCTCAATGACGGCCTCTACGGCAATGCGAACAGTTGGATTCCCAATTTTGTCGGTGGCGATTCAGCTCCGTTCGCGGGCATCAACTTCGGACGCCGCGTGCTGCTGCGCAGCGTGGCATGGGGCCGCGACAACGGAAATGTGGCGGGGGACTGCTGCGGTGGAACGCTTACGGACCGCTCGCTCGGCGTTTATGTTCTGCAGGTCACCACCGTGCTCAATCCTGGCATGAACACCCCCGAATCCTGCGGTCCCACACCGGAAGCCGGCTGGGTCACCGTCGGCACGTTCAACTACAAGGCGAACGACCTGACATATTTCAACTCCCACCTGCGCCATCGCTTCGACGTGACCCAAGGCGGTGCGCCCATCCCTGCCACCGGCATCCGCATCAAGGTGCCCAATGCCAACAGCGACATCGATGAGATCGAGGTGAACTCGAACCTCGCCACCGAGCAGAACTCGGTGCGGATCACCAACGCACCCGGCGCGGTCATCGCGTGGGACGGCAACAACGGACACTTCAACGATTCAGCGGCCGTGGCTGCGCCGCCTGCGAACCGCGGACTGGCGACGGAGGGCACGACCGCCTTCACCAGCAGCGATCTTGGTCCCGTGCTGGGCATCCCGTTCCATGTCGCCGCGAATCTTAACGACGGCCTCTACGGCAACGCCAACAGTTGGATCTCCGCCAACGGCGTCGGTGGAACTTCCGATCTTGATCCGTTCGTGGGATTGAGCTTCGGCGGCAGCGTCAGCATCACGAACATCGCGTGGGGCCGCGACAACG
>Ga0163153_10001233_pt1 | contig 40721 bp, 38 predicted proteins | sample OliLakLV19MP6IB1_FD_148629 | JGI IMG/M metagenome (GOLD analysis project Ga0163153, IMG submission 148629) | Freshwater microbial mat bacterial communities from Lake Vanda, McMurdo Dry Valleys, Antarctica - Oligotrophic Lake LV.19.MP6.IB-1 | ecosystem: Environmental > Aquatic > Freshwater >... | reverse complement strand
ACGTCCTGCTGCTGCCGGAAGGTGAGGCCGCCAAAGACCTGACGGTGGTGGCGACGACGGCCAGCGACCTCGCTCGTCGCCGGGTCGCCCGCGACGAGCCGATCGTGGCCATCGGGGGCGGCGCCCTCGGCGACGCGGCTGGTTTCGTGGCCGCCACGTACCTGCGCGGCATCCCGGTCATCCATGTCCCGACCACGCTGGTCGCCCAGATCGATTCATCGATCGGCGGCAAGACCGCGGTGGACCTGCCCGAAGGCAAGAACCTCGTGGGGGCGTTCCATCAGCCGGCCGCCATCGTCATCGATATCGCCTTCGTGCGCAGCCTGCCAGAGCGCCAGCGCCGAGCCGCCCTGGGCGAGGCGATCAAGATGGCCGCCCTCGGCGACACGCGCCTGTTCGAGCTGTTGGAGCGCGATGGCGAGGCGATCGCCCGGGGCGAGGCCGGCGCCTTCGAGCGCGGCGTCGTGGCCGAGCTCGTGGAGCGCTGCGCGTGGGCCAAAGTGGACGTGGTCCTCGCCGACGAGCGCGAACGTGGCCCCGACGGCGGTCGCATCACCCTGAACCTGGGCCATTCGCTGGGGCATGCCGTGGAGGCCGCCGCCGGCTTTGGCGACCTGCTCCACGGGGAGGCGGTCGCCTACGGCCTGCGGGCTGCCTGCCGGATCGGCATGGCCATGGAGGTCACGCCGCCCGAGCGCGCGGCCCGCATCACCGGCCTCCTGGACCGGCTTACGCTTGGCGCGACGCCGCTGCCCTACCCGCTCGACGTGGTCCTGGACCACCTGGCCACGGACAAGAAGCATGCCGGCGGCCGCCTGCGCTGGGTCCTCCCGACGGCGGAGGCCGTGGTCGTGCGCGATGATGTGCCGGCCGAGGTGGTCGCCGCGGCCGCGTCCTCGTTGCTCGTCGTCGGGAGTGCCCCATGACCCGCGTCCTCGTCCTGCAGGGCCCCAACCTCAACCTCGTGGGCACGCGCGAGCCGGAGATCTACGGCTACGAGACGCTCGACGAGATCCACGAGGGCATCGCGGCGCGCGCCAATGACCTGGGCCTGACCGTCACCTTCTTCCAGTCGAACCACGAGGGGGCTTTGATCGACCGGCTGCATGTCCGCGACTTCGAGGTCGCCATCGTCAACGCCGGCGGCCTGACCCACACGAGCATCGCCCTGCGCGACGCCCTGCTGGCGATCACCCGGCCGTTCGTCGAGGTCCACCTGTCCGATCCGTCGCGGCGCGAGCCCTTCCGCCACGTCAACTATCTGCACGACATCGCGCTCGAATCGATCGTCGGCCAGGGCGCTCGGGGCTACCACCTGGCGCTGGAGTCGATCGCCCGACGCTACGGAAGCGCACGTGGCTGACCGGCGAACGGGCCCGGACGGGGTGGAGTCTGCGGAACTGCGGCGGCTGCGCCAGCGCATCGATGCGCTCGATCGGCGCATCGTCGGGCTGCTCAACGAGCGGGCGACGCTGGCCCGCGACGCCGGTCGGGCCAAGACGGCGGCGGGTCGGCGGGCGATCCGCGACGCCGAGCGCGAGCGCGAGGTCCTGCTGCGCATCTCCATGGCCAACGAGGGGCCGCTCCCCCAGGCTGACCTCCTGGCGCTGTACCGGCGCCTGTTCGTGGCCACGCGGGCGCTGGAGACGCGCGACCGGGAGCTTGACGCCCGCGATGGCGGCGCGCGGGACAGCGGCGACGACTGACGGCTTCGATCCGCGCGTCCTGCCGCGCGGTGGGCTGACCCGCTTCGCCCCGGCCCCGACGGGCTACCTGCATCTGGGCCATGTCGCCAACGCGGCCTGGGTGTGGGGCGTGGCAGCCGCGGTCGGGGCTCGAGTGCTGTTGCGCATCGAGGATCACGACGCGATCCGCGCTCGGCCGGCGTTCGACGCGGCGCTCCTCGAGGACCTCGCCTGGCTGGGCTTCGTGCCGGACCTCGGGCCGGTCCGCCAGTCCGACCCCGACGCTGCGAGCGCGTATGCCGAGGCCGCCGAGCGGCTGCGCGCCGAGGGCCTCGTCTACGGCTGCGAGTGCACGCGGGCGACGTTCACGGCATGGTCCGAGGCGCACGGGGCAGCCTGGCGAGGCGTCCGCTGTCCCGGGTCGTGCCGCGACCGCGACCTGGATGGGCCCGTGCTGCGGGTCGCCCTGGGTGCCGGTTCGGAGACCTGGATGGACGGGCTGCTGGGCCCGTGCGCCGGCGACGTCAGCGCGGCCGGTGACCTGCCCATCCGTGACCGCCACGGTCACTGGACGTACGGGTTCTGTGTCGTCGTCGACGACCTGCGCCAGGGCGTCTCCCTCGTCATCCGCGGCCGCGACCTGCTCCATGCCACGCCGGCCCAGATCCGGCTGGGGCGGCTGCTCGGGCGCGCCGAGCCGGCCACGTTCCTGCATCACCGACTTGTCCGACGACCGGACGGCTGGAAGCTGTCAAAGTCGTCCGGGGACACGGGCGTGCGCGAACTGCGGGCGGCAGGAGCGTCGCCGAGTGCGGTCATCGCCGCGGCGACGGCGCTCGTCGGCCCCTCGGAGGGGCTGGGTCCAGGGGCCGGGTAGCGTCGTTGCCGCCCGGGTCCACGGGAGCTGCCGATCAGGTCGCGGCGCGCAGCTCGGCCACGAGGCGGGCCAGCGCATCCACGTCGCGGCCGTCCGCGCCCAGCGAATCGACCAGGGCGGAGGCGACGATCACGCCTGCCGCCCCGGCCGCAGCGATGGCCTTGACATGGGCTGGCGTGCTGACCCCGAAGCCGACCGCCACCGGCACCGGAGAATCGGCCGTGACGTCGCGCACGAGCTGGCCGACACTGGCCGGCAGGTCGGTCCGGGCCCCGGTCACGCCGACCAGCGAGACGCAGTACAGGAAGCCGCCGGTGCGTCGGGCGATGAACGCCCGGCGCTCGGGGGCGGTCGTCGGGGCCACGAGGTAGACGACCGCCAGCCCGACCTCGCGGGCCACGGCCTCGAACGCGGCGCCTTCATCGGGGGTCAGGTCGGCGACGATGATCCCGGCCGCTCCGGCATCGGCCAGGCGCCTGGCCACGATCTCCCCGTCGCCCCCGCCCAGGACCTGGTTGGCATAGGCCATGGGCACCAGGGGCAGATCCGGCCGGGCCGCCCCGATGCGCTCGATGAGGCGCAGGGAGCCCTCCAGCGTGGCGCCGTTCGCGAGCGCCGTCTGCGACGCGCGCTGGAGCGTGGCTCCGTCGGCCAGCGGATCGGAGTACGGGAGCCCGACCTCCAGGATGTCGGCGCCGGCGTCGGCGGCCGCCAGGGCGACGGTCACGCTCGTCTCGGCGTCGGGGTAGCCCGCCACCACGTACGGGATGAGGGCGGCGCGTCCGGCCTCGCGGGCCCGGGCGAAGGCCGCGGCGATGCGTCGTGCGCCGGCCGTCCCGTCCGTGCCCGGCAACGCCGCGGCGGTGAGATCGAGGGCGGTCATCGAGCGCTCTCCCACGGCTCCACGTCGTCGAAACGGACGAGGGCTGCGAGGTCCTTGTCGCCACGCCCCGAGAAACCGAGGAGGACGACGAGGTCGCGGGCCATGGCGAACCCGCCGGGCAACCCCTCCACGCCGGCCAGGATCTTGGGCAGCGCCGCGATGGCATGCGCCGTCTCCAGCGCGGGAAGGATGCCCTCCAGGCGGGTCGTGGCCTTCATGGCCGCCACGGCTTCCCGGTCGGTGGCCGCCGCGACCTCCAGCCGGCCACCCTCGGCCAGGGCTGCAAGCTGAGGCCCGATGCCCGGGTAGTCCAGGCCCGCCGACGCGCTGTGGGCCTCGACCACCTGGCCGTCGCGGTCCTGGAGCATGAGCGAGCGCGAGCCGTGGAGGATGCCCGGCGTCCCGCCCAGGATGGCCGCCGCGTGGCGACCGCTGGTGATGCCGTCGCCGGCCGCCTCCGCGACCGCGAGGCGGACGGTCGGCTCGCCGATGAACCGGGCCAGCAGGCCGATCGCGTTGGACCCGCCACCGACGCAGGCCACGGCGAGGTCGGGCAGCCGGCCCTCGACGGCCTGGATCTGCGCCGCCGCCTCGTCGCCGATCCGGCGCTGGAAGTCCTTGACGATGGTCGGGTACGGGTGCGGGCCCATCGCTGATCCCAGCACGTAGTGGGTCGTCTCGACGTTCGTGACCCAGTCGCGCATCGCCTCGTTGACCGCGTCCTTGAGGGTCGCCGTACCGCTGGTCACCGGACGCACCTCCGCCCCCAGCGCGCGCATGCGCAGCACGTTGGGACCCTGGCGCTCGATGTCCTCGGCGCCCATGAACACGACGCACGGCAGGTCAAGGAGCGCGCAGGCGGTCGCCGTGGCGACGCCGTGCTGCCCGGCGCCCGTCTCGGCGATGACCCGGGTCTTGCCCAGGCGCCGCGTCAGGAGCGCCTGGCCGAGGGCGTTGTTGATCTTGTGGGCGCCGGTGTGGGCGAGGTCCTCGCGCTTGAGGTACAGACGGATCCTGGGGATGCTGGCGGCGCGTGACGGTCCGGCCAGGCCGGCCGCCTCGCAGGCCACGGCCCCGGCCAGCCGATCGGCCCGGTACAGCGCGGTCTCGCGCCCGGCGAACGTCCCCAGAAGCTGGCGCAGGTCGGCCCAGAACGCCGGGTCGTGGCGAAGGGCGTCGTAGGCGTGCTCGAGCTGGGCCAGGGCGGAGATGAGCGTCTCCGGCACGTAGCGACCGCCGAAGTCGCGCTCCATACCCCACCGGCCGGCCGCATCCGCATCGAGGAGCCCAGCGTGGACGGGCGTCGGTCCGAAGGCGACATTCGGGCGATCGTCGCGGGCCGCCCTGGCGCGCTTGACGAAGAGGGCGACCAGGAACGGGTCCTTGATCGGGCGCTGGCCGGCGACGCGCGGGCCTTCCACGCCGCTGGCGACGTCCACTCCGACCGCCGCGATCTCACGCAGCGCCGCGGCGACGTTCCCCGGGTCCAAGCCGCCGGCCAGGGTGACCGGCACGTCCCGGGCGATCGTGGCGGCCACGCTGGCATCCGCGCGGACGCCGGTGCCACCAGGATGCGGGCCGGCGGCGGTGTCGAGGAGGAGCCGTTCGACACCGCCGGCCAGCACGGAACGCGCGGTCGAGATGGTCCGGTCGCGCTCGGCGGCATCGGCCGTCGGGGCGACGTGGATGGCCTTCCACGTGGCGCGACCCGCGGCGGCCGCGAGGGCAGTGCCCGCCCCGGCGCCCGCGAGGGCAGTGCCCGCCCCGGCGCCCGTGCCGCTGTCCTGGATGGCATCGGGATCGATGGCCGCGATGACCGCGGCCACCTGCGCCGCGTCGGGGTCGGCCGTGATGGCGACGATGCGCGGCCGCTTGCCGGCTGGTGCCGAGGCACGCACGAGGTCGGCCAGGGCCGCCGCCTCGTCCAGGCGCAGCTCGCGGGGCGTGCCGGGCACGACGTTGAACCCGATCGCATCGGCCCCGGCGCGGACCGCCGCGAGCGCCCCCGCAGCGTCCGTGACACCGCAGATCTTGACGAACGGCCGGCGAGCCACGTTGGCCGGGTCGTCGGGCTGGCGGCCGGCCGCGACGAGCGAGCGAGCGGCCGCGCTGGGCTCGCCGCTGCGCATGAGCGCCTCGCCGACGAGGGCGCCATCGAAGCCGAGCGCGCGCCAGCGCGAGACCGTCGCCGCGTCACGGACGCCGGACTCGGCGATGACGATGCGGTCGTCCGGCACCAGCGTCCGCAGGCGCTCGGCGCGCTCGGTGTCGACCTCCAGCGTACGCAGGTCGCGGTTGTTCAGGCCGATGAGGCGGGCCCCGGACGCGACGGCAGCCGCGACCTCGGAGGCATCGTGCGCCTCCACCAGCGGCTCCAGGCCGATGGCCAGCGCGGCGGCCACCAGGCGCGCCAAGGCGTCGCTGTCGTGCAGGACCGCGAGGAGCAGCACGAGGTCCGCCCCAGCCGCGCGCAGCATCGGCAGCTGGCGCTCGTCGACGACGAATTCCTTGGCCAGGACCGGGATGGCGACGGCGGCACGCACCGCGCGCAGGTCATCCACGGACCCCCCGAACCAGTGCGGCTCGCACAGGACGGAGATGGCAGCCGCACCACCGGCCTCGTAGGCACGAGCGCGCGCCACGATGTCCTCCGCCTGGCCAGCGATGGCGCCGGCCGATGGCGACGAGCGCTTGATCTCGGCGATGAGGTGCAGGCCGGGCTCGGTCAGGCGCTCGGCGATGGGCCGCGCGGCGGGCGCCGAGACGAGGTCGACCGGCTCGTCGAGCCCTGGGCCGAGGTCGGCCAGCCGTCGTGCGGCGATCTCCGCGACGACACCGCCAGCCTGGGTCGCGGCCGTCATGCGGGCGACCCCGTGCCCGCCGCGGCGTCCGCCGCGACTCGCTCTGCGCGGAGCCGGGCCAGCAGGTCGCTGCCCAGACCGGCATCGATGGTCAGCGCCGCCCGATCCACGCCGCCCTCCATGTCATCGACGACACCGGCCACCAGCAGTCCGGCCGCGGCGTTGAGCAACACGACGTCCCGACGCGTCCCCGGTTCGCCCCGGAGCACGCCCTCGATGGCGCGGGCGTTCTCCTCGGCCGTCCCGCCACCGAGCCTGGCCGTGGCCGCGACCGTCAAGCCGAGCGCTGAGGCGGCCACCCGGTGCTGGACGATCCCGTCCGGGCCGACGTGGTAGAGCACGCCGCTGTCATCGAGCGGCAGCTCATCCACGCCGTCACCGTGGATGACGAAGGTCCGCTCCGTCCCCAGACGCTGCACGACCTCCGCGAAGCGCCCCGCGGCGGCCGCGTCGCCGACACCCAGCACCTGGCGAGTGGTACCGGCCGGGTTGGTCAGGGGGCCGAGCAGGTTGAACGCGGTACGGACGCCGATCTCCTTGCGGGTCGGACCGGCGTGGCGCATCGCGGGGTGGAAGTTCGGTGCGAACAGGAAGGCGAAGCCGTTCGTCTGGAGCGCCTCGCCCGCGGACATCGCGTCGTGATCGATGCGGATACGCAGCGCGTCGAGTACATCGGCCGAACCGGCCTTGGAGGTGATGGCCCGGTTGCCGTGCTTGGCCACCGGCACGCCGGCGGCGGCCACGACCAGCGCCGCCGCGGTCGAGATGTTGAACGTGCCGCTGCCGTCACCGCCGGTCCCGACCAGATCGATAGCGCCGTCGGGCGCCCGGACCGCCACGACGCGCTCGCGCATGGCGGTCGCGAACCCGGCCAGCTCATCGACCGTCTCGCCGCGCATGCGCAGGCCCATCAGCAGGGCCGCCAGCTGGGCAGGGGTGGACTCGCCGTCCATCACCGCACCCATGGCCAGGCGCGATTCCTCGAGGGAGAGCGTGCCGCCCTCGACGATCGTCGTGAGGGCCGAACGGACGTGATCGCTCATCGGGCGGCCTCGGTCTCGGCGATGCCGGCCGTGGCGAACGACCCGGTCGCGTCGTCGAGCAGGGACGCCTCCCCCTCCCCGGCCTGGCGCAGGAAGTTGGCGAGCAGGTGCGGGCCCTGCGGCGTCAGCACGGATTCCGGGTGGAACTGGACGCCTTCGAGCGGCAGCGCGACGTGGCGGATACCCATCACCACGCGATCGACCTCGCTCATGGCGGTGATCCTGATCTCCGGCGGCAGTGTCGCCGGGTCGACGGACAGCGAGTGGTAGCGCGCGGCCATGAACGCCGGCGGCATCCCTTCGAGTAGACCCTGGCCGTCGTGCGTCACCTCGGAGGCCTCACCGTGGACCAGCGTCGGGGCGCGCACGATGACCGCCCCGAAGACCTGGGCCATCGACTGCATGCCCAGGCACACGCCCAGCAGGGGGATGCTCCGATCGGCAGCGACCTCGATGGTCGCCATGCTCACGCCGGCGTCGTCGGGATCGCCTGGTCCGGGCGAGATGACGATGCCGCGCAGATCGGCGGCGAGATCATCGGCGAGGGCCTCGACACCCGCCTTGTCGATGGCGTCGTTGCGCACGACCCTGACCTCGGCTCCGGCCGCCTGCAACGCCTGCACGAGGTTGAAGGTGAAGCTGTCGTAGTTGTCGACGACGAGGATCATGCGGGCGCCTCGGCCGGCTCACCGGTCTCGGGTCCGGGGGCTTCGGCGGGCGTGGTCTCCTCGATGCCGGCGGCCATCTCGATGGCCCGGCGCATGGCCGCGGCCTTGTACTCGGTCTCCTCGAACTCGCGCTCTGGGACGGAGCCCGCCACGATGCCGGCGCCGGTGTGGATGTGCGCCTGACCGTCCTTGAGCACGGCGCTCCGGATGGTGATCGCCGTGTCCATGTTGCCGTCGTAGCCGAGGTAGCCGGCCGCCCCGCCGTACAGGCCCCGGCGCTCGTTTTCGGCGGCCGCGATAAGCTGCATGGCCCGGACCTTGGGCGCCCCGGACAGGGTGCCGGCCGGGAACACCGAGCGCAGCGCATCGAGCGCGTCGAGCTCCGGCTTGAGCCGCCCCTCGACGTGGGACACGAGATGGAGAACGTGGCTGTACTTCTCCACCTCCATGTACTTGCTGACGGTCACCGTTCCCGGCCGCGACACGCGCCCGATGTCGTTGCGCCCAAGGTCGACCAGCATGACGTGCTCGGCGCGCTCCTTGGGGTCGCGCTGGAGACGCTCGGCCAACAGCTGGTCCTCGCGTTCGTCCTTGCCGCGGGGCAGCGTGCCGGCGATCGGGTGGGTCGTGATCTTGTCGCCCTGGACCTGCAGCAAGAGCTCCGGCGAAGCGCCCACGACCTCGTAGTGCGGGGTGCGCACGAAGAACAGGTACGGGCTCGGGTTGACCCGGCGGAGCGCCCGGTACAGGCCGATGCCATCCAGCTGCGAACCGGTCGTGGGGTCCAGCGGCAGGCCGAACGACTGGCGCCGGGCGAGCACGACCTGGATCGCCTCGCCACTGGCGATGGCCTCTTTGGCCACCTCCACGGCGTGGATGTACTGATCGCGGCCGAGCGACGTCTCGATGGGCTCAGCGAGCGCGGACGCGCTCGTGGTGCCATGGCGACGACTGGTGGCGGCAAGTTCGGCTGCACTCGGCCGCTGGGTTCGCTCGAGCGCCTCGAAGATGGCCGCCTCGGCGATCCGGTAGCGACCCTCGAGATCGGGCGTCTCGGTGTGCAGCGAAGCGATGGCCGACAGGGTGTGGGTCAGGTGATCGAAGACGAGCACGAGGTCCGTCTCGATGAAGGCAGCCGTCGGCACGCCGACCGGGTCGTGGTCAGGCAGCGGGACGCGCGGCTCGAAGGTGCTGACGGCGTCATAGGCCAGGGCGCCGACGGCGCCGCCGGTGAAGCGCGGCATACCCTCGGCGGGCTGGACGCGACGCTTGGGCAGGAAGGCCCGGATGGCATCCAGCGGGTCGGGGGCCTCGGAAGTCTCGAACGGCAGGTCCGGCGCGTACTCGCGGACCGTCACCGGACGAGTCTGGACCCGGGCCTGGCCATCGCGGACCTCCAGCAGCCGCCGCGGGCCAACGCCCAGGAACGAGTACCGACCCGTTCGCTCGCCGCCCTCGACGGACTCCAGCAGGTACGCCGGGCCGCCGTCATCGAGGCGCAGGAAGGCGCCGATAGGGGTCTCCAGATCGGCCGGACGCGTGGCCCGCAGCAGGACCGTGTCGGCGTCGGCGGCGAGGCGCTTGGCCTGGGCCATGCTGAGCGGATCGGCGGTGGTCATCGTGGTTGCCTCGGAGAATCAGAAACGACCGTTCGTCCCCGGGACGAAAGGTCGTGCCTTCCGCGGTGCCACCCTCATTCGGCGTGTGCCGCACTCATCGTGACCGACGGCTCCGGTGGTTGCCCACCGTGGCGATCGGCGCTGCCCTGTATCGCTGGCGCTCTGCGCCGGAGCCTACTGGTCGGGCGGCCCTGGCAGGTCGCCGTTCGTTCGGTCCGGAGGCTCCCGGGTCCATTCCCTGTCGTCGTCGCTCCGGTTTCCACCAACCACCGGATCTCTGTGCCGACGTAGCGACGGGTACTCGTCCCGTTCACAGCCCATTCTTCAGTTCTGGTTGCCTGCTGCGGATGGTGGCAGGGCGGTCGCGCGTCGTCAAGCGCCGGGGCGCTCGCGCTCCAGGAGCCCGTCGTCAGGCTCGAAGCCCGGGCACTGGACCACGGGCAGGGCCGGATAGCGCGGGTAGCGCGGATCCGTTTCGGAACGGCGGCACAGCCGGAAGCGAGTTCCACGGGCCGTGGTCACGATGCGCGAGTGGCGGCACGCGCCACACAGGCCGGGCGGCGGCGTCATAGCTGGCTCCCGGCGTGGATCCTGGTGGCGGAGAGGGTGGGATTCGAACCCACGGGATCTTGCGACCCTGCGCTTTTCAAGAGCGCCGCCATCGACCGCTCGGCCACCTCTCCGTGAGCGGCAGGATACATCGGGCATCGCTCCTCCCCATGGGCCGCGATGGAGTCCCGACGAGGCAGGCGCCGACGAACGTAGACTGCGATGGACTGCACACAGGGAGAAGTCCGTGACGACACCGTCCGAAGATCCAGCACCGCCTCAGGCGACCGGCTCGCCGACGTCGCCGCCGATCGGTGCGCCGACCAAGTTCTGCTTTGCCTGCGGGGCGACCCTGGATGCGCGAGCAGAGATCTGTCCAACGTGTGGTGTTCGACAGCCGATCCAGGCTGGCATGCCCGGCTCGGGAGGGATCACATCCGGCGACCCAACGACTCGGACTGGGAAGTCGAAGCTCGTCGCCGCCCTCCTCGCCATCTTCCTCGGCGGCTTCGGCGTTCACAAGTTCTACCTTGGCGACACGAAGCTCGGGGTCGTGTACCTCGTCTTCTTCTGGACGTTCATCCCAGCCGTCATCGGCTTCATCGAGGGCCTCATCTGGCTGACGCAGTCGAATGAGGCATGGATGGCCAGATACGGCGATCGGTAGAGCGGCGTGGCGGACCCTCGACGTCAGCGGATCACGTCGCGGCCGAGGTAGGACCGGAGGACCTCCGGGACGGCCACGCTGCCGTCCGGCTGCTGGTAGGTCTCCAGGAGCGCGGCCACCACCCGGGCCAGGGCCAGGCCACTGCCGTTGAGCGTGTGCACGAGCTCGGGCTTGGCGCCGGGCTCAGGTCGATAGCGGATGGTCATCCGGCGTGCCTGGAAATCTCGGAAGTTGGAGCATGAGCTGACCTCCAGCCAGCGCTCCACGCCCGGCGACCAGACCTCCAGGTCGTACTTGCGCGCCTGGGTGAAGCCCATCTCGCGGGTGCTCATCAGCAGCACCCGGTAGGCCAGGCCCAGACGCTGGAGCAGGATCTCGGCGCGCTCGGTCATCCACTCGAGGGCGGCCGGCGAGTCCTCGGGACGCTCGAACAGGACCATCTCCACCTTGTCGAACTGGTGGACGCGCAGGATGCCTCGCGTGTCCCTGCCGGCCGCCCCGGCCTCGCGCCGGAAGCACGGCGAATAGGCCGCGTAGCGGATGGGCAGCTCAGACGCGTCCAGGATCTCGTCGCGATGCAGGTTCGTGACCGGGACCTCGGCCGTGGGGACCAGGTACAGCTCGTCGCGGGTGACGACGTACATCTGGTCCTCCTTGTCCGGGATCTGGCCGGTGCCGGTGGCACTGGCCGTGTTCACGACGGCCGGCGGCCAGACCTCGGTGAAGCCGTGCTCGCGGGTGTGCACGTCCAGGAACCAGTTGATGAGGCCGCGCTGGAGGGCCGACCCGGCGCCTTTGTAGACCGGGAAGCCGGAGCCCGCGATCTTGGCGCCCCGAGCGATATCGATGATGTCGAGGGCCTCGCCCAGGACCCAGTGGGGCTGGCGCTGCCAGGTCTCGCCACCGGCCGGAGCGTCCGCGCCGACTTCGCCTTCGATCGGCTGCTCGCGGGGCAGCTGCGTACCCCAGGTGCGGACCGTGACGTTGGCTTCCTCGCCGCCGATGGGCACGTCCGGGTCGGCAGGATTGGGGATGCGCAGGAGCCGGTCATCAAGCTCGGCTTCGACCGTCGCCAGCTCGGCGTCCAGGGTGCCGATGCGCTCCCCGGCCGCGACCGACGCGGCCCTCAGTTCGGCGACCTCAGGACCGTCCGGTCGGGAACCGCCCTTGATGGCCTCGCCGATGCGCTTGCTGGCGGCGTTACGCTCGGCCTTGAGCGTCTCGCTCTCGCCGAGCAGCTGGCGCCGCCGCGCATCGAGCCCCAGGGCCGCGTCGATGAGCGCCGGATCCTCGCCCTTGTCGATGGCGCCCCGGCGGACGGCGTCGGCGTCGTCGCGGAGGCGCTGCAGGCCGACGCTCATGCGCCGCCGCCTGTGGTCGCGGGTTCGGCAGCGCCGGCCCCTTCGCGCAAGCGCCCGACCACGAACACCGGGTCCAGGCTGGCCAGCAGCCAGCCGGCGCGCGGCCCGTTGGAGCGTCCGAGGAACACGCGATAGATCGCATCGAAGGCGCGCCCGGCCGGCAGTCCGGCCTCGGACGCGATGGCGAAGATGGCGTCCTGCCAGGCGTCGCCAGCGGTGGTCGGGGCGCCGTCGCCGATGGCGTCGGCGAGGGCCGCAAGGTACGCCCGCTGGACGCCGTCCAGGTCGACGGCCGCGGCCGGCAGCACGTCCTGGACGCGCACGACCGCCCGCTCCGGCGCATACGCCTCCAGCCAGGCTCTTGCGGCGGCAGCCCGCTCGTCCAGGATCGCGGCCTCGCGCGGGGTCAGGGCACTCCCCTTCTCCGCGGCCGCGCGCGCCGCGACGTCGACGCCCGGGATCTGGACGAGCATCGCCAGGTGGTTGAATGGCGGCCGGTAGAGCGCTGCCTCGGCCGCGACGTCGGCGCCGGGGTCCAGCAGCGAGTAGCGGAACGTGGCCTCGAAGCCCGGCGCCAGCTCGCCCTTGACCTCACGGCCGGCCGTGGCGGCGGCGAACGTGTCGAAGCCGTCGAACAGCCGCGGGATCTGGTCCGTGCCGTCCGGATCGAAATCGATGGCGTGGTTGGGGCGTGGCCGCAGGAACAGGAAGCGCAGCTGCTCGGGGGGCACCACCTGTGCCATCGTGTGCGCGGCAGCGCCGCGACCCTTGGACGTCGACATCTTCTTGCCCCCGATGTTGAGGAACTCGTACGGGACGTTGCGCGGCGGTTCGCGTTCGAACACCTCGCGGGCGATGGCATCGGAGCGGTCGCGCGAGCCGCCAGCCGTGGACAGGTCCTTGCCGCACGGCTCGATGGTCACGCCGAAGAGCGACCACTGGGCCGCCCACTCCAGGTTCCAGGGCAGCTTGGCGGCCCCGCCGAACGGGCTGATCGCCCCGCTCGAGCCGCAGCCGCGGGCCCAGGTGACGAGTTCCGGGCGGCACTCGTATGTCACGAGCTCGCCGTCCCATCCGGTCACGATGGTCGTCCCGACCTTGCCACAGGTCGGGCAGATGACGCTCAGCGGGTGCCACGCGTCGGGATGCTGGACGTTGGCCACCCGGCGGTAGATGTCGCGGACCACGCTGGCCCGCTCCAGCGCGGTCCGGATGAACGGATCCATCTGGCCGGTCGGGTAGATGTCGCTCATCCAGTAGTAGCGGTCCGGCTGGATGCCCAGGCCCGCGAAGGTATCGATGAAGATGCCGGCGAAGTGGCGGGCGTACGACGCGTGGCAGTCGCCGGCCGGATCCGGGACGTGGGCCAGCGGCCGGCCCATCTCGCGATCGATGGCGTCGGGCGTCAGGAGCGCCTGGGCGTCCATCGGGTCGAGGTCATCGACGCCGTACAGCAGCGTCGTCTCGACGCCGTTGGCGCGCAGGGCGCGGCTGATGGCATCCAGGATGACGGGCCCGCGCAGGCTGCCGACGTGGACCGTGCCCGACGGCGTCTTGGAGTCATTGACGACTTGCGGCCCGTCATCGCGGACCTGTGCTGCGAGCTCGTCCGCCCAGTCCATGGCTGCCTCGTCTCGTCTACGGCCGAGCGGGGCGCGCGCCCACGCACGCCCTCGGCCCGAGGATCAGGTGATGCCGACGATCTTGTAGGTGAAGTCGCCGGCCGGGACCTTGACCACGACCTTGTCGCCCTTCTTCTTGCCCAGCAGGGCGCGGCCGACCGGGCTCTCATTGGAGATCCGGCCCTCGGCGGGCTTGGCCTCGGCCGAGCCGACGATGGTGAACGACTCGGCACCGTCCGGGCTGTCGACGGCCACCGTCGAGCCGATCTGGACGTGATCGGTCGAGTGATTCTCGTCGATGATCGTGGCGTTCTTGATGATCGCCTCGAGGGTCTGGATGCGGCCCTCCACGAACGCCTGCTCGTTCTTGGCGTCCTCGTACTCGGCGTTCTCCGACAGATCGCCGTGTTCCTTGGCGTCGTGGATGCGGTTCGCGACTTCCGGCCGCTTGACGGAGATCATGTCGTCAAGCTCGGCGCGGAGCTTGGCGAAGCCATCCTTGGACAGGTAACTCGGTCGATTGTTCATGCCAGCGGCCCCCGCGATGCAGGTGGGTCGGGTGTGCGCGAGGCCGAGGTGGCCTCCCGGATAAAGGAAAGAACTCCAGGCCCGTCGCGGGTCGATCCGCGCGCCTGAAGTTCCGACCGGAGCGAATGGTAGAGCGCCCCGTGGCCGGGTGTCAAAGGACCCTCGGCGCGCGGCTCAGGCACCCTCGGCCAGGCGCAGCAGCCGGCGCTTGACGCGCTGCAGCGAACCCCGGTCGGGCATGGCCACGAAGAGGGTGTCGTCGCCCGCGATGGAGCCCGCGACCTCCGGCCAGCGGGCCCGATCCAGGGCCGCGGCGATGGCGTGCGCGGAACCGGGCAGCGTGCGCAACACGAGCAACAGGCCAGCCTCGTGGATCTCCAGGGGCAGGTCGGATAACAGCTTGCGCAGGCGGTCCTCGCCGGACGTCTCCGCCTCGATCAGTCGCGGCGGCAGAGCGTACGCGACGGTCCCGTCGCGCGACACCTTGATCAGGCCGAGGTCCGCGACATCGCGGCTGATGGTCGCCTGCGTCGTCCGGAAGCCGCGCTCACGCAGGGCCGCGGCGAGCTCCTGTTGGGTCCGGATAAGGCGCTGGTCCACCAGGTCCCGGATGGCCCGCTGGCGGAGCTGCTTCATGACCTCCATGGCGGCCGGATCCGGTGCCTCAGCCCGCTCGCGTCACGAGCACGACGACGACGATGGCCGCCAGCGCGAAGCGATACCACACGAAGATGCGCAGCGACCTCGTGCGCAGGTAGCGGAGCATGAAGTGGATGGCGGCGAAACCGGACACCAGCGACGCCACCAGCCCGACGACGAGGGCGCTGGTCTCCACCGGGACGCCGGCCTCGCCGGTCAGCAGCTTGCGCGCCTCGAAGACGATGGCCCCGGCCGTGATCGGCGTCGCCAACAGGAACGCGAAGCGCGCCGCGGACGGCCGATCCAGGCCGGCGAAGCGCCCAGCCGAGATGGAGATGCCGGAGCGGCTGATGCCGGGGATGAGGGCGAGTGCCTGGGCGACACCGATGCCGGTCGCGATCGGCAGGGTCACGTCGCTCACGGTGCGCCGCTCGCCGCCGACGGCGTCGGCGATGAACAGGATCACGCCGCCGAGGACGAGCGTCCCGGCCACCAGGGCCGGCTCGCGGATGCCCGTCTCGAAGATGTCACTGAACAGGAAGCCGACGACGGCCGCGGGGACGGTCGCCGCGACGAGCAGCCAGGCGAGCTTGCGGTCTGGGTCGCCCGCGAACGAGCGATCGCGCAGGGCCGCCAGGCCCGCCGGGATGAGCCGCAGCCAGTCGGCCCGGAAGTAGACGAGCAGGGCGACCAGGGTGCCCAGATGGAGCATCACGCTGAAGGCCAGCGACGTGATGAACGGGTCAGCCCAGCCGAACAGGTACGGCACGAGGATGAGGTGCCCGGACGACGAGACGGGCAGGAACTCGGTGAGTCCTTGCACGATGCCCATGATCAGGGCCTGGAGGATCACGTCCACGAGGGGTCAGTCCTCCTGCGATCTAGACGTGGCCCTGGCGGACCGGGTCGGCCCGCCAGGCGGTCACGCGACTAGCGGATGAACAGCGGGGCCATCACCAGGGTGATCGTGGCCAGGAGCTTCACGAGGACGTGCAGCGACGGGCCCGCGGTGTCCTTGAACGGATCACCGACGGTGTCACCGACGACGGCCGCGGCGTGGGCGTCGGAGCCCTTGCCCAGGACGTTGCCGTTCTCGTCCTTGAGGTTGCCTGACTCGATGTACTTCTTGGCGTTATCCCAGGCACCGCCGCTGTTGTTCAGGACGGTGGCGAGCATCACGCCCGTGATCGTGCCGACCATGAGCATGCCCGCCACCGCTTCGGCACCAAGGAGGACGCCGACGATGATCGGCGTGGCCACGGCCACGAGTCCGGGTGCGACCATCTCGCGCAGGGCGGCCTTGGTCGTGATGTCCACGACGCGGGCGTAGTCCGGGCGCTGGGTGTAGTCCATGATCCCAGGCATCTCGCGGAACTGGCGACGGACCTCGACGATGATCGCCTGGGCGGTCTTGCCGACGGCGCGGATGGCCAGGGACGAGAAGAAGAACACGAGCATCGCGGCGATAAGCGCCGCGATGAACACGTTGACATTGGCCAGGTTGACGGACTCCAGGAGCTGGGCTCCGGGGATGTCGTTCGCGATGCGCCGCGCCTGGATGAGGTTGACCTTGTCGATGTACGCCGAGAACAGCAGGAACGCGGCCAGCGCCGCCGAGGCGATCGCGTAACCCTTGGTCAGGGCCTTGGTCGTGTTGCCCACGGCGTCCAGGCGGTCGGTGATCTCACGCGCGCCGGCCTCGGCGCGGCTGAACTCGGCGATGCCACCGGCGTTGTCGGTGATCGGGCCGAAGGTGTCCATGGCCAGGATGTAGGCCGTGGTCATGAGCATGCCCATGGTCGCCACGGCGGTCCCGAAGATGCCGCCCACGTTCCGGCCGTCCTCGGCGATGAGGCCGGCTTCATTGCCCAGCCAGAAGCTGGCGAACAGGGCGATGGCGATGGTCACGGCCGTGACCAGCGTGGTCTCGAAGCCGACCGCGGTGCCGCTGATGATGTTGGTGGCCGGGCCGGTCTTGCTGGCCTCGGCGATCTCACGCACCGGCCGGTATGAACCGGCCGTGTAGAACTGGGTGATGTACACGAATGCGATGCTGGTGGCGAGGCCGACGATGCCGGCACCGAAGAAGTAGACCCACGTCGGAAGGCCGAAGGCGTTCCCGATGCCGCCGTTCGTTTGCATCATCACGTAGGTCGTGATGCCCATGCCCACCACGGACAGCAGGGTCGTGACCCAGTAGCCGCGGTTGAGCATGCTCATCGGGTCCTCGGTCTCCTTGCCGCGGATGAAGAAGATCGCGACGATCGTGGCCAGCAAGCCGAAGGCGCGCACGACGAGCGGGAAGAAGATCCAGGCTTCCGGATCCGGCCAGCCGGCATTGAGCGCGATGGTGTAGGCGGCGACGCCCAGGATCATCGCGCCGATGTTCTCGGCGGCGGTCGATTCGAAGAGGTCGGCGCCACGGCCTGCGCAGTCGCCCACGTTGTCACCGACGAGGTCCGCGATCACGCCCGCGTTGCGGGGGTCGTCCTCGGGGATGCCCTTCTCGACCTTGCCCACGAGGTCCGAGCCGACGTCGGCAGCCTTGGTGTAGATGCCGCCGCCGAGTTGGGCGAAGAGCGCCACGAACGAGGCCCCGAAACCGAAGCCGACGATGAGGAACGGCGCGTCCTTGACGGTCTCTTCGTTGAGCCCACCGAACGCCGCGAAGATCCCGTACACGCCGAGCAGCGACAGGGCGACGACCAGGAAGCCCGACACGGCGCCGCCACGCATGGCGACCTGGACGGCTTCGACCAGGCTGCGGCGCGCCGCGGAGGCGGTGCGCACGTTGGCCTTGACGCTGATGTACATGCCGATGATGCCCGAGGCCATCGAGCACAGCGCTCCGACGAAGAAGGCGACCGCTGTGCGGAAGCCGAGGGCCGGACCGAAGATGTCAGTCTCCGCGACCTCCTGCGTCTCGAACACCGAGATCAGCCCGAACACGCCGATCGCGCCGACGGTGGCCAGAAGGAAGATCGTCGTGTACTGGCGCTTGATGAAGGCCACGGCGCCCTCGAAGATCATGCCGGCGACCGCCTGCATCTCGGGGGTTCCGGTATCCCGTGCCAGCACGTCGCGGGCCAGGTACAGCGCGAACAGCACGGCGATGATGCCGGCCGGCAGGATGATCAGCTGGAGCGTACTCGCATCCATCGGGTCGTCGGGTCCTCCACGATGCTCGGTGACCGGCGTCCGTCCGTGGCGCGAGCGCGTGCGCCGTTGCGGTCGGGTGTCCGGGGACTGGCTGCGGCCCCGACGGCATCCACCGTGGGCTGGGACCTTGCAGGCCGGCGCGAGTGTATCGCGCGGCTGATCGGCGGGTCAAACCCAGTTCGCGGGGCCGGTCATGCACCACGGGCGGGTTGCGGTCGCGGTGCCGGAAACGGTACCGGCCGGGACCGTGACCACGCTCCGGCCGACTGGCCGCCCGCGCCCCTATACTGCCGGACTTGTGAGCCAACGACCCGCGCTCGGGTGTCTCCTCGAGATCGTCGAGACGCTCGTTCTCACGCTGATCATCTTCTTCGTCATCCAGACATTCGTGGCGCAGCCATACAAGGTCCAGCAACAGTCGATGGAGCGGACCCTGGAGCCTGAGCAGTACGTCCTGGTCGACAAGCTGACGCCACGCTTCGATACGTACAAGCGCGGCGATATCGTCGTGTTCACGCCGCCCGACGAGTGGGGCGAGGGCGGCACGCCGTTCATCAAGAGGGTCATCGGCGAGGGCGGCGACACGGTCGAGATCCACGACGATGGCCTCGTCTATATCGACGACCAGGCGCTCGACGAGCTGTACGTCTTTGCCGACGAGCCCGGCGGCGACCCGCAGCCGACGACCGTCAACGGCGACCAGACCACCTGGACGATCCCCGAGGGAGAGCTCTTCCTGATGGGCGACCACCGCTCCAACTCGGCCGACTCACGGACGTTCGGCCCGGTGCCGGTCGACAAGGTCATCGGACGAGCGTGGCTGCGCTACTGGCCGTTCGATACGTTCGGCATCCTGCCGACGCCCACCTACCCGGAACTGACCGCCACCACGCCATGACCCCGGTCGCGAACCGCGCGATCCAGGGGCCGGTCCCGGCGGCGTCCGCGGCTGGACGACCGTGAACCCCGTCCTGGCCCTGGCCGCGCTCGTCGTCGTCGGCGCGGCCATCGTCGCGGTCAGTGCCCGCGAGGCGCGGACCGTCGTGCTGGCCCTGGCCGTCGTGCTCCTTGTCTCCCCGGTCATCGCCGACCCGATCGCCGCCCCGGTCGGGCTCGCGGCTCGGCTCGTCGGCGCCATCCTGGCCGGCTACCTGTTGTGGATCGCCGCCCGTGACGACGCCTCCATGAAGCTCGCCCACGCCCCGACCGGTGGCTCGCGCATCGGTTGGCCGGCCGAGTTCCTGGGCGCGGCCGCGGCCAGTGTCGTAGGCATGAGCGCCCATGGCCTGGGCGCGCCCGCCGGTGGCCCGGTCATCGCCAGTGCCGCGGGCTTCGCGGTCGCCGCGCTGGCCGTGCTGCCGGTCCTCACCGGCCGCGATGTCCTGCGCGTGGCCATCGGCTGCCTGCTGCTCCTGGACGCCGGGCTGCTGGTGCGGACCGCGCTCGGCGGCACGCCAGGTCCGCTGGAGCAGCTCCTCGTCGCCCTCCTGCTGGTGACCGTCGCCGCCTGCGCTGCGGCCCTGGGCCGGGCGGCCCGCCTGGATCCGCCTGGCGGCTTCGACTACGCGACCGAGGCGCCCATCCGGGTCCGGCGTGGGCCCGATGCCCACCCGCTCCCGGAGTCCGAGCGCGATCATCCTGGGGGCGTGGCCGGCGCCCGCGGCCTCGACGAGCGCGTCCGTCCGCGCGATCCCTCCCCGCCCCGGCCGTGAGCCTGCTCCCGTTCCTGCTGGTGACCGGGATCGGGGCTGCGCTGGCCCTGCTCAGCCGAGGCATGGAGCGGGTGGCGACCGCGATCGGCGTGATCGCCCTGCTGCTGGCCGTGGTGACCGCCGCGCTCATCGATCCAGGCGACGTCCTGCGCATCGATGACGCCGGCCTCGCGACCACCGCCTTCCTGCGCCTGTTCCTCCTGCTGGGCGCCATCTGCGGCGTGCTCCTGGCGGTCATCGGGGCCGCCGCCGGCAGCCGGCGTGACGCCTCGGCCGTGACCCTCGCCCTGCTCGCGACATCCGGCCTGGCCCTGGCCCTGCCGGACGCCCGCCTGGCGGTCCTGGCAGCGACGGCGGGCGGGGTCGTCGGGTCGCTCCTGACCATCACCCCGAGCGGCGGCCGGATGGGGGCGACCATCGGCATGCGCGCCCTCCGGGCGGCCGCCGTGGCCGGCACGATGGCCATCGCGGCGACGGCCTGGATCGGCCGCGACCTGTCGGAACTCGCGGCCCAGCCGGTGGTGTTCGGGCTGGCCTACCTGGCCATGGCCCTGGCGGTCGCGCTGCGCTTCGGGGCCATCCCCATGCACGCCTGGGCCGCGCGCCTGACCGACTCGGTGCCGGAGGCCACGCTGCCGCTGGTCACGGCCTGGGCCCCGGCGGCCTTCGCGGTCGTTGCCCTGGCCTGGGCGGACCAGTCCATCGCGCCGTTGCTCGTGGACGTCGACCCGATGCGCTACGTCGTGCTGGCCATCGGCGCCGCATCCATCCTGCTGGCGTCCCTGGCGGCGTCCATCCACGACGACATCGAGCACGTCGTCGGATATTCGATCATCGGCGACGCGGGCGTCATCATCCTGGCGGTGGCTGTCCTGGACCCCGCGGCCTGGGAGCCGGCCCGGACGTTCATCCTCGCCTTCGTCGTCGCCCGGAGCGCCTTCGCGGCATGGGCCGCGGCCACCCGCGCCACCTTCTCCACCGGCCGGGTCGGCGACCTGCGCGGCTGGATGCTGCGTTCGCCGGCCCTCGGCGTGGCCTTCGTCGCAGTCGTCGTGGCGAGCATCGGCCTGCCCGGCCTGGCCGTCTTCGAGGCGCGGGCCGAGATCGTCAGCCTGGCCGTGGACGGACCCCTGGCCGCGATCCTGCTGCTGGGCACGTTCAGCCCGCTCGTGTACTACGGACGCCTGGCCGTCGTGGGCCTGGCTCGTCCCGAAGCCGGACGCGGCGGCATCGTCGCCGGGACGCGAGTCGCGCTGACGCCGCTCGACCTGACCTCGGCGCGACGCTGGCTGAGCACGACCTGGGACGCCAACCGCGCGTTCACGGCCACCATCCTGGCGCTCGTCCTGGCGCTCGTCGCGGTGGGCACCGCGATGGGCGGGTTCGGCGGTCCGGCGGCCGCGGCCGGCCTGCCGCCGCGCCTCGAGGGCATCACCGAATCGTTCGCACCGATCGATCCGAACGCGACCCCTGAGCCCGTGCCGACCGATGAGCCGGCGGCGTCGGAGCCGGCCGGCGAGACGCCGGCGGATGCGCCCTCGCTACAGCCTGTCCCGACGAGCTGACCCTGGGCTCAGTCGGCCGGGGCGAGCACCCAGCGGTCGACGTCGCGGTCGTAGGCGAACAGCTCATCGTCCGCGAACCACAGCGCCAGCTCGGCGGCGGCCGCTTCCAGACCGTCGGAGGCATGGACGATGTTCTGCGCGGTCTCCAGGGCGAAGTCGCCGCGGATCGTGCCCGGCGCCGCCTCGTGCGGGCGCGTGGCGCCGTTGATCGCACGGACCACGGCGATGGCGTTGGGCCCCTCGAGGGCCAGCGCGACCAGCGGGGCCGACGTGATGAAGTCGACGAGGCCGCCGAAGAACGGCTTCTCGCTGTGAGCCGCGTAGTGGGCCTCGGCCGTGGCCCGGCTGACGTGCACGAGCTTGAGCCCGACGACCTTCAGGCCACGCTCCTCGTAGCGGGCCAGGATCCGGCCGGCCAGTTGGCGCTGGACGCCGTCGGGCTTGATGAGGACGAGGGTTCGTTCGGTCACGCGGGGTCTCCTTGGGTCGGGTCGGGGTCGGAAGGGACGTCGCCGGCGGAGGCTGGGTCGGCATCGATCCGGGGGTCGGTGGTCGGGGTCGGGGTCGAAGGTCGCGCCCGGCCGTAGGCCCGACGGGCCTCGCGTTCGCGACCGACGAGACGATACGCGTCGCCGCGCACGAGCGCCAGTTCTGGCCTGTCGGCTTCGGCAGCGCCGAGCGCGTCAAGCACGTCGAGCACGGCCGGGGCGAGCGCCGGGTCCAGGCGGATGGCCAGGCCGAGGTGCATGGACGCGAGGGCGGTCTGGCCGGCCGCGAGGGCGACCCTCCCCTCGTCCACGGCCAGGGCCGGGTGCCCGGCGTCGAAGTCGTCATCGAGCGCGGTATCGCCGTCGGCGTTCGGCTCGGGCGTCGCCAGGTCGGCATGCGCCTCGGTGGCGGCGATCGCCTCGGCCACGGCCGCGAGCTCCGGGTCGATCTCCGGCAGCTCCTCGGCGGCGAGGTCGTCATCGGCCGGTTCCTCGGCATCCCAGAACCCTGGAGCCGCGCCTGTGACCGAGGCGGTGCTCCCGACCGGGGCGAGTGCCGCGGCGCCCGGCCCCGCCGCCCGAGCCGTCCGCGGTGACCCGTCGCGCCCGGCCCCGGGCCCGGTCGCGATCCCACTGTTGGCTGCCGGGAAGAGCGTGGCGTCGACGGGCGCGAGGGCCAGCGGGTCGGGCGGCCACGCGGACGAGCGCGGGAGGCCCGCGAACAGGGCGTCGATGACGCCTGCCGGCACGCTTCGCAGCCGGTCCGCATGGCGCCGCGCTTCCGTCGGACGCCCGTGTGCGGCGGCCGCCTCCGCGGCGATGACCCAGGCCAGCGCAGCGCCCTCGTCGCCGAGCTCGGCGTCACTGCCCTCCAGAAGTGCTGCGACGGCCTCTCCGGCACCGGCCACGTCGCCGGTCCGCCAGCGAACCTCGGCCAGATCCAGGATCCCCGGGTCGTCCAGGAGGTCGCGTCCGGCAAGCGTCTCCAGCTCGGTCCGGGCGAGGGCCAGGGCGCCAGCCCGCAGGTGCAGGCGCGCCAGCTCCAGGGCCACGGACCGCGTCGGGCGCTCCAGGCGCTCCAGCCCCGCCGGGCCGTCGGCTCCGCCCGTCCCCGACGGCATGGCCGACTCGATGGTCATGCCGGCAGCCGCAGGTGGCGATCGAGGCCACGCAGGTAGCGCGCCGGCGCGACGACGGCCATCCGCAGCCGGTCGTCGACGAACAGCTCTCCGGCAAGGCGGGCGATCCCATCCGCGTCCACCGCATCGATCGCGGCGAGCGCTTCCTCCAGGGTGAGGACGCGGTCGTGGAGGGCCTCCTGGCCGCCGATCCACGAGGCCAGATGGCGAGTCTCGTCCATGCGCAGCTCCAGGCCACCGGACAGATAGCGGCGCGCCTTGTCCAGCTCGGCCGCGGGCACCGGTTCGTCGCGCAGGCGCGCGAGCTCGGCCATGATCGCCTCCAGCGCATCGCGCAGGCCGGCCGGATCCACGCCGGCCGAGACCTCCAGGGCGCCGGCATCCGCGTAGTCCACGAGGCCCGAGCCGATGTCGTAGGCGAGCCCGCGTTCCTCGCGGACCGACAGGAACAGGCGGCTGCTCATCCCGTCACCGAGCACGGCGTTGAGCAGGGCCAGCGTCCATGCATCGGGATGATCCCGCCGAAGGGCCGGCACGCCGACCACGAGCTGCGCCTGCGACGTGGCCCGCCGCCCGAGGCGGACGCGCTCGCCGGCCGGCAGCTCGGGCGCCGGGGCGAACGTCGGGATCGTCCCGTTGCCGCTGCCGAAGGCCGCGGCCACCAGGTCCACCGCCTCATCGTGGGCGATGTCACCGGCGACGGCCACGACCGTGTTCGCCGGCCGGTACATCGTCTGCCAGAAGTCGCGGATGGTCGCCTCGGGCAGGGCGTGGATGCCCGCCTCGTCGCCGCAGATCTCCCGGCCCAGCGGCCCATCGCCGAACATCGCGGTCTGGAAGAGGGTCTGCGCGTACTCGCTCGGGTCGTCCTGGTAGGAGCGGATCTCCTCGACGATGACAGTCCGCTCGCCGTCGATCTCCGCACTGTGCAGGTTGGGCCGGACGATGAGCTCGCCCAGGACATCGACGGCGCGACGCGCCTCGCGCCCCGGGACGCGCACCCAGTACACGGTGCTCTCGCGGTCCGTGGCCGCGTTGAACGAGCCACCGACGCCCTCGATCGCCTCGCTCAACGCGCGCGTCGTCGGGTAGGCGCGGGTGCCCTTGAAGGTGATGTGCTCCATGAAGTGGGCCACGCCGGCCTCCTCGGCCGATTCCAGGCGCGAACCCGCCAGGACATAGGCCGCCAAGGAGACCGAACGGGCCCCGGGGAGCCGGGCGCTGATGACGCGCGGCCCCTCGGGCAGCGCGGTCCGTTCGAACATCGCGGCCGATGGTACAGGAACGCGGACGGCGCCCCGGTCGGTGACCGGAGCGCCGTGCCGCGAGGGCGGGGTCAGAGGGCCGTGTCGAGCAACGGCTCCAGCCAGCCCTGCAGGAAGAAGACGAGGAACGCGATGGCGGCCCCCCACATCAGCGGGTGGACGGCTGAGAACTTGCCGCGGACGACCTTGATGAAGACCCACGCGATGATGCCGGCACCGATGCCGATCGCGATGTCGTAGGTCAAGGGCATGAGGATCATCGTGAACAGAGCCGGGATGGCCTCCTCGGGGTCCCCGACGTCCAGGCCGCGGATCTGCTCGAACAGGAGCGCCCCGACGAGGATGAGGGCCGGCGCCGTGGCGGCGCTCGGGATCATCAGGGCCAGCGGCGCGAGGAGGATGGCAGCCAGGAAGAAGACGCCGGTGACCACCGAGGCGAAGCCGGTCCGGCCACCCTCGCTGACACCAGCCGAACTCTCGATGTAGCTCGTGTTGGAGCTGGTCCCGAAGACACCGCCGAGAGCGGCCGCCGCCGAGTCCACGAGGAGGATCCGCCCGACGCCGGGCACGCGACCGTCCTCGTCGGTGAGGCCCGCTTGCTCGCTCACAGCGGTCACCGTGCCCATCGTGTCGAAGAAGTCCAGGATCATGATCGAGAAGATGATCAGGACCGCGGTCAGCGCGCCGAGGTCCCAGACCTCCATCACGTCGAGTTGCAGGATGTTGCTGAAGTTCGGCACAGCGGTCAGCCCGGTCGGGATGACGGTCACGCCCAGCGGCACGCCGACGATGGTCGTGATCAGGATGCCCAGCAGCAGGGCGCCCGGGATCTTGCGCACGTACAGGGCGATCGTGAGGAACAGGCCGCCGATGGCCAGGAACTGGGCGTTGGTCGTCGGGAACACGAAGCCCACGGGCGGGACGCCGCCCTCCGGCGTCGCGATGAGGCCGGCATTGACGAAGCCGATGAACAGGATGAACAGGCCGATGCCGACGGCGATCGCTTTCTTGAGCGCCAGCGGGACGGCATGCATCACGGCCTCGCGCAGGCCGATCAGGACCAGGACCAGGATGACCAGGCCTTCCCAGAAGATGACGCCCATGGCGCCCTGCCAACTGAGGCCTCGGGTCAGGACCAGATTGAACGCGACGAGGGCATTGATGCCCAGGCCGGCGGCCAGGGCGATGGGCACATTGCCGATGACACCCATGGCGATGGTGACGATGCCCGCGAGCAGAGCCGTAGCGGCGGCCGTCGCCACTGGATCCATCCCCGCATTGGAGAGGATGGCCGGGTTCAGGAAGATGATGTAGGCCATGACCATGAATGTGGTCAGGCCCGCTCTGATCTCCGTCGTCAGGCTGGTGCTGCGCTCGGCGAACTTGAAGTAGCTGGCGATTCCCTCCACCGGTTCCCTACCCTCCTTGCCCTGTGGAGGCGCGCCGGAGCACATGGGTGGGCTCGGACCGCGCCACTCACTGTCACGCCGGTCGGGCCCCTCCACCCGGCGGCGAGTCCCCGGACCGGCCCGCCTGCGCGGGCTGGCCTCCGGATGTGCGCTACTCGTCCTCGTGGGCGTCGAGGCCGAGCAGCTCCATCTGGACGAAGTCGGATGTGTCGAACTCCAGCTGACGCGGTGCGAACGGCGAGTGGTCCTCACCGCCAGGGCCGATCGGCGCGAATTCGACGACGACGCGCTCGTCCCCCTGGACGAGCACGTAGACGATGAGCTGGTCGGGGCGCGTCTCGAACTCGAGATGCTCGAAGGAATCGATGTTGAGGGTGATGGCCAGCGGCGTGAAGTACGTCGAGGTATCGGGAGCATCGGTGACGATGCGCTCCACCCAGCCGGTGCCGTGGGCGATCACGTCACGGCCGCGCACGTAGCGGTACGTGACGGTCTGCTTGAGGAGGGGCCGCAGCAGGTGGAGCATGTCCGTTCGGCTGGTGACGACGCCCTGGTTCACGAAGAACTTGGCGGCCGGTGACATGGACACGGACGGGTCTCCTGGGGCACGGGGGCCGTGGCGCGCACGATGGGCGCGATGGTACCGCACCGGGTCGCCCGCGCGACCGTCGGATCCGAGCGTGCAGGCGGGGCGCCCGCGGTCCGGCCGCGTATCATCGCGGCCATGCTCCTCGCCATCGATATCGGCAACACGAATATCACCATCGGGCGCATGCGTGGTGGCACGGTCCTCGCGTCGCGCCGCGCGGTGACGTCCGCGCGGGCCACGACCGACGAGATCGAGCTCCTGCTGGAGGGCCTGCTCCGCCTCGACGGTGCCGGCTGGAACGACATCGGTGCCATCGCCTGCGCGTCCGTGGTGCCCGCGCTGACGGCCACCATCGAGGCGCTGGCCGCCCGGCGCGACCGGCCGCTCACCCTGGCCACGGCGGGCACCGTGCCCATCCCCGTGCGCGTGGACCGGCCCGGCGATGTCGGCGCCGACCGCCTGGTCAACGCGCTGGCCGCGGCGCGCCTGTACGGCGCTCCGGCCGTCGTCGTCGACTTCGGCACGGCCACGACATTCGATTGCGTGGCACCCGACGGCGCCTATGTCGGCGGGGCCATCGCGCCGGGCCTGGAACTCGGTCTGGAGGCCCTCGCGGCCCGGACCGCCAAGCTGCCCCGGATCGAGCTGCGCGCCCCGGATCGCGCGATCGGTCGGGACACCATCACGGCCATGCAGTCCGGTGCCGTGCTCGGCTACCAGGCGCTCACCGCCGGCCTGCTGGAGCGGGTCCGCCGCGAGCTGGCCGATGTCGCCGGGATCGGGCCGCGCGAGGTCCGCGCGATCCTGACCGGTGGGCTGTCCGCCGCGCCGTGGGTCCAGGCCCTCGAGGGCATCGACATCGTCGACCCGGACCTGACCCTCAAGGGCCTGGCCATCCTCCAGGCCGAGGTGACCGGCGGGGAGCGCCTGGAGCTCGGTCTGCCATGAGCACCGGACGCCTTCAGGGGCGGCTCATCGGGCTGGGCGTGACCGGCTCCATCGCCGCCTACAAGGCTGTCGAGCTGCTGCGCCTGCTGCGTGCCGAGGGTGCCGAGGTCGTGGCCATGCTCACCCCGTCGGCCACGCACTTCGTCGGACCCCTGTCGTTCGCCGCGCTGTCGCGGCACGCTGTCGAGACGGACATGCTGGCGCTTCTGCCCGACGGTCGCATCGGGCATATCGTCGTCGCCGACAGCGTCGATGCCATCGTCGTCGCGCCGGCCACCGCGCACTGGATGGCGGCCATGGCCGTGGGCCTGTCCGGCGACGTGCTGACCGCCACGGTCCTGGCCTCGGGCGCGCCGGTCGTGGTCGCCCCGGCGATGGACGGCGACATGTGGACGCACCCGGCCACTCGCGCCAACGTCGCGCGGCTGCGCGACGACTTCGGGTACACGATCGTGGAACCCGGGGCCGGCGCCCTCGCCTCCGGTCAGTCCGGAGTCGGGCGCCTGGCCGAGCTGTCGGCGATCGTGGCGGCCGTGGTCGCGGCCTGTGCCGATCGACCGGTCCGGGCTGCCGACGCGGCCACCCGCCCGCCCCTCGTCGAGCCCGCGCGGGAGCCGGACCTGGACGGTCGGCACGTGGTCGTCTCTGCGGGCGGCACGCGCGAGGCCATCGACCCGGTCCGCTTCATCGGCAATCGCTCCACCGGCCGGATGGGCGTGGCCGTCGCCGAGGCCGCGTTGGATCGTGGCGCCCGGGTGACCCTCGTGGCGGCCAACATGGAGGTCGCGCCGCCGGCCACAGCGACGCTCGTGCGCGTCGAGTCCACGGCCGACCTGCGCACGGCGCTCCATCGACTCAGCCGTGCCTCGGATGGCTCAGCCGGCTTCGATGTCCTGGTCATGGCCGCCGCCGTCGCCGACTTCCGGCCGGTCGCCGGCGCGGACCACAAGCTGGAGCGCGGCGCCGGCCTGACCCTGGAGCTGGAGCCGACACCGGACGTGCTGGCCGAGATCGCCCGGATCGTGCGCAGCACAGACACGATCAGCGACGCGAGCTACGAGCCGCTGGCCCCGACGCCCGTTCTCGTCGGGTTCGCGGCCGAGACCGGCTCCCTGGACCGAGCCGCCGACAAGCTCCGGCGCAAGGGCGTGGACCTGCTCGTCGCCAACGACGTGGCCGAACCCGGGTCGGGCTTCGGCACCGACACGAACCGGGTCAGCATCCTGGCGGCCGACGGCTCGCGTGACGATCTTCCGCTGCTGTCCAAGCGCGAGGTCGCCGACCGGATCCTTGATCGGGTCGTGGCTCGGCTGGACGCCCGGCTGGATACCCGGCCCGCCGCCGCGCTGGACGCCCGCGCCGCCGACGGGCAGACTTCGTCCACGACATGAGTGCCTCCACCGACGCTCCGCGCCGCCTGACCGTCGCCGACATCGCCCGGCGCTACGCCGATGGCCAGCGCCTGGCAACCATCACGGCCTATGACTACCCGACCGCTCAGATCGTCGACGCGGCGGGCATCCCGCTCATCCTCGTCGGCGATTCGCTCGGGCAGGTCGCGCTCGGCTATGAGTCGACCGTGCGCGTGACGATGGCCGAGATGCTCCACCACACGAAGGCCGTGGTCCGGGGCACGCAGCGGGCGCTCATCGTGGGCGATATGCCATTCCTCTCGTATGCGACGGTGGACGAAGCGGTCGAGAACGCCGGGCGCTTCCTCCAGGAGGCCGGCGCCCAGGCCGTCAAGGTGGAGGGCGGCGTGCGCTCGGCGCGCATCATCGATGCCCTGGTCAAGGCCGGCATCCCGGTCATGGGCCACATCGGCTGGACGCCCCAGGCCCAGCACGGGATGGGCGGCAAGGTCAAGGTCCAGGGCAAGGACCGCGGCGCCGCGCGGGCCGTCCTCGCCGATGCCCTAGCGGTCCAGGAGGCCGGCGCGTTCGCCATCGTCCTTGAACTCATCCCGGCTCAGCTGGCCGAGGCGATCACGGCGCGCCTGCGCATCCCGACCATCGGGATCGGCGCCGGGCCGGGCTGCAGCGGCCAGATCCAGGTCATCACCGACGTCCTGGGCCTCGGTGACTTCGTGCCCCGGCACGCCTCGCCGTACGCCGACCTGCGCGGGATCATCGCCGAGGCCACGACGCGCTACGCCGCCGACGTCGAGGCGGGCAGCTTCCCGGGCGAGGCGCAGACGGTGCGCATGGACGACGCGATCCTGGACGAGGTGCTCGGCCGGGGCGATCACGACCGGGCCGGGTCGGGCTCCATCCCGGTCGGCGGCATCCCGCTCGACCGCGACCTCTGATCCCCGTCCCCGCCGTCTCGTTCGCCGCGCGATGACCGTCGTCGTCCGGACCCGGGCCGACCTGCGCGCCGTTCTGGCAGACGTCCCGCGGCCGGTCGGCCTGGTCCCGACCATGGGCTGGCTCCACGACGGCCACACGTCGCTCATCGAGCGAGCGCGTGCCGAGAGCGCCACGGTCGTCGTCTCGATCTTCGTGAACCCGCGCCAGTTCGGCGAGTCGACCGACTTCACCGGCTACCCGCGCAGCGAGGCCCGAGACCTGGCCGTGTGCGAGGCTGCCGGCGTCGACCTCGTGTTCGTGCCGTCGGTCGATGAGATCTATCCGCCCGGCTTCGACACGACGGTCACGGTCGGCGCCATCGCCGGGCCGTTGGAGGGCGCCGCCCGGCCCGGCCACTTCCAGGGCGTGGCCACCGTCGTGGCCATCCTGTTCGCGCTGGTCGGGGCGGACCGTGCCTACTTCGGGGCAAAGGACGCGCAGCAGGTCCGAGTCATCCGGCGCATGGCCCTGGATCTCGCGCTGCCGACCGAGGTCGTGGCCCTGCCCACCGTCCGGGAGGCGGATGGCCTGGCGATGTCCTCGCGCAACGCGCGGCTGTCGACGGACGCGCGGGCCGCGGCACCGGTCGTCCATCGTGCGCTGGACGCGGCGCGGGCACGGTACGCGGCGGGTGAGCGGTCGGCCGAGGCCCTGCGCGCCGCGATGCGCGACGTGCTCGTCGGTGCATCGCTCGCGGAGGTCGACTACGTGTCCGTGGCCGACGATGCGACCCTCGACGAGCTGGATGTCGTCGATCGCCCGGCGCTGCTGTCACTGGCGGTCCGCTTCGGCGACGTCCGGCTCATCGACAACGAGCCGCTGCCGTAGGAGGGGCCTGGGCGCGGGTCGGCCGCGCGGAAACCGGACGCACCGTCCGTTCCAGGGCCTGGGCGCCGGTCGGCGGCGCGGAAACCGCGCGGCCCCTAGACCGAGGCCTCGGCAGCGACGTCCAGGACGCGATCGATGAACAGGTGCTCCCAGACGAGGGCCTTGATCTCCTCGATCTTGCCGAGGTCGGAGGCGTGGGTCTTGACCAGGAGGTCATGGATCTCGGAGGCAACGGCGTACGTGTCCTCGGGCACGATCGTCGTGAACAGGTCGGCCGCCCGGATGGCGGCCAGGACGGCCGGGCGGGGCCGGTAGCCGCCGGTCAGGACGAGACCCAGCGCATCGCCACCCGCCTGCGCGCCGACCCGCCGAGCGTGGACGATACCGGCGATGACGTCCTCCCGGTCGCCGGGCACGATGACCAGCGCCCGCGGCCCGATGCGCTGAAGCATGTGCTGCGGCTCCATGGCCCCGATGCTCACCCCGCCGATGACCTGGTCGAGGTCCGGGCCCGGACAGACGACGTCACCGTGGACCCCCTCCAGGACCATCGACAAGGTCGGATTGGACAGGATGGGCCGGTACGGCAGGACACCCAGCAAGGAGATCCCGTGACGGGCCAGACCGCGCTCCAGGGTTCGCGCCAACTCGGGCTTCGCGGCCAGGTCCACCTTGTTGACGATGGCCCCCGCGACGCGCACGCCGGCCTGCTCGAAGAGCGCCTTGTTGAGCACGATCTCGTCGATCGGCCGGCCGACGCCACCTTCCGACACGATGACCGCCGGCGCTCCGAGCATCGCCGCGACGTCCGCGTTGGACAGATCGATGACCGCGCCGACCCCGGCGTGCCCCGTGCCCTCGATGAGCAGGATGTCGCGCTCCGCCGCGAACGACGCGTGCGCCTCGCGGATCCGTGCCGGCAGGTCATCGACGACCGTGCCGTCGATATACGACTGGGTGAAGCCGCGCGGGATGTGGACCGGGCTCATCCGCCCGATCGGCTCGGCCAGGCCGAACACGGCCTTCATCAGGACCGCGTCCTCGTCGGCGGGCACCCCCTCCTCGATCACCGTGCGCTGGCCGACGGGCTTGCAGAAGCCGGTCGACAGGCCACGGCGCAGGAAGCCGTCCATGACCCCCAGGCTGACCGTGGTCTTGCCCCGGTTCTGGCCGGTCGCGGCGAGGTACAGGTGGCGCATCAGGTCGCGGGGCGCTTGCCGTCGCCGCCGCGCACGTCAGCCGTGCGCGCCGGTCTTGCGCTCGACCAGCGAGATCGCGTCGCGCAGCCGCGCCACCGACTCGGCATCCACCGCGTCGGGCTCCAGGAAGGGCCCGAGGCGCTCAAGGACGTCGGTCACGAGGCCCAGGAACACGCTCGCGTCGGCCATGAAGAACTGCGGCTCGTTGTTGTAGCGAACGAGGGTCAGCCGACCCTGCAGCACGCGGCGCTCCTCGACATGGGCGATCTGCGTGCCGAAGTTGTGGCCCTGGATGCCGTCCGGGTTGTTCAGGAAGTTGAGCGCGTTGTCGATGGCCAGGCCGAAGCGCGCCCGCCAGGCGACGAGGCGCTCGTGGACCTCGGACGGGATGCGCACCTCGGCGACCTCGTCGAACACTTCCGGCGCCACGGTCAGCAGCCCGACCAGCGTCGTGCCCGCCCGCGGTCCGAGCATGACCTGCAAGCTGCGCTCCAGGGTGAAGACCTCCGAGTCGAAGCGCGGACTGGTGATGACGTCGGTCAGCAGGTCCTCGACGTTGTCGAGGGTGCCGGGCTCGGCCATCGCGTTCGACAGGTGGAGGATCTCCTCCTTGAACAGGAATTTCTCTTCGTGATCGAGCATGGCTGGAATGCTAGCACCGGGCACCGCCGCGGCGACCGACAGCGCGGCGACCGGCATCGCGGCGTCACCTGAAGAGGATCCGGGGCTCGGGCCCGTTCGCTCCATCGGGGCGTTCGGGGCGTTCGGGGCGTGCGTGGCGGCGACTTCTGGTGCGTCCGAGTCTTCTGCTACGTCCCGTCCGGTGGCTGACCCGGCGACGCGCGTCAGCACCGCGAACCGGCCGCTTCGTTCCCATACGCCAGCCCGGGTGGCGTTAGCCACCAGGTCTTCGCCATTTGCCACCCACGACGGCATCTGGGCACGATCCGGTCAACAGCCACGCGTACGCCCTCGCGGTCGCGAGGTCCGACGTTGTCTAGTGCCACCACCAGTGGCGTTTGGGGGAAACCAGGGGCCAGCGCGATGCGCGGGCGGTCCGCGCCGTCCGCGGCGCCGATGCGCGATTCGCGGGCGGTCCGCGCCGTCCGCGGCGCCGATGCGCGGATGCGGGCCGACCCCCCCCGCGGCGCCGGGATGCGCTTTTCGACCCGCCGACGTGACGTGGCGGTTCGGCGTCAGAAACGGCGAGACCCCGGCCAGGCCGGGGTCTCGGGTGGGACGCGCCGCTGGCCGAGCAGCCTACGGGTACAGGCCGCGCAGCTCCATGGCGTCGGCGACGCGCTTGACCGCCAGCAGGTACGCGGCGGTGCGCATGTTGCACTGCTCGCGGCGGGCCACGGCCAACACTTCGCTGAAGGCCTTGACCATGATCTCGCGCAGCTTCTCGTTGACGACCTTCTCGCTCCAGTGGTCGCGGTTGAGGTCCTGGACCCACTCGAAGTAGCTGACCGTCACGCCGCCGGCGTTGCACAGGATGTCCGGGATCATGAACTTGCCGGCCTTGAACAGGATCTCGTCCGCTTCCGGGGTGGTCGGGCCGTTGGCCGCCTCAGCGATAAGGCCGGCCTTGATGTTGCCGGCGTTGCGGGCCGTGATCTGGTTCTCCAGGGCGGCCGGGATGAGGATCTCGCAGTCGACCTCCAGGATCTCGGCGTTCGTGATGTCGCTGGCGCCGGGGAAGCCCTGGACCGTGCCGTGCTCCTGCTTCCAGACCACGACCTTCGCGATATCCAGGCCGCCGGGGGCATGGATGCCGCCGGTCGAATCGGACACGGCGACGACCGTCGCGCCCTCCTGGCCGATGAGGCGCGCGGCGATCGAGCCGGCGTTGCCGAAGCCCTGGATGGCGACCCGGGTCTGGCTCAGGACGAGACCGCGATGGCGGGCCGCCTCGATGATGCAGAAGACGGTGCCCCGAGCGGTGGCCTCCGTGCGGCCCTCGGAACCGCCCAGGCTGATGGGCTTGCCGGTCACGACGCCCGGGACGGTGTGTCCCGCGTGCATCGAGTAGGTGTCCATCATCCAGGCCATGATCTGGGCGTTGGTGTTGACGTCCGGCGCCGGGATGTCCTTCTCCGGACCGACCAGGACCTCGATCTCCGTGAAGTAGCGGCGGGTCAGGCCCTCCAGCTCCTTCTGGCTGAGCTGCTTGGGATCGACGATGACGCCGCCCTTGCCGCCGCCGTACGGGATGCCCACGACCGCGCACTTCCAGGTCATCCACATGGCCAGCGCCTTGACCTCGTCAAGGGACACGTCCTGGTGATAGCGGATGCCGCCCTTGGCCGGGCCGCGGCCAAGGTTGTGCTGGACGCGGTAGCCGGTGAACACCTGGACGCTGCCGTCGTCCATATGGACCGGGAAGTGGACGGTGAATTCGCGTCGCGGTTCGCGCAGGACCAGGCGCATGCCCGGGTCGAGGTTCAGGCGCTCAGCGGCCAGGTCGAACTGGCTCTGGGCGACTTCCCATGCGTTGATGCGAGCGACCTGCTCGGTGGTCATGGAAGGGAGTGCCTCCGTGTCGGGCGATCGATCACGTTCGCCGCGTCGGTGTGGGTCGTCGTCCGGACGACCCCACGGGGCGCATCAGCGTGCCAGTGCCGATCCACCAGTGTGGCTGGGCTCGCAGGGACGTCGACGCGCGTCGCATTTCGGCTTGAAGTATAGCCGCCGACCTGTGCTCTTCGCCTCCCCATCGGTACCAGTACGCAAGGTTGTCGCAACCTCGCCGCAACCTCCCGGGTCTAGGTGCCCGCCTTGTACAGGATCACCACGCCGACGCAGCCAGGGCCGATGTGCGGACCGACCGAGGCGCCCACGAGCTCCGAGCTGACCTTGCTCGAATCGAGGTCAGGCAGCCGGCGCAGGACCTCATCGCGGAAGGCGTCCACGTCGGGTGTGTTCGAGTGCAGGATGGATAGGCGCTCGATGGGCCGCTGGACCATGAGCTCCATGAGCCGCTCGCGGGCCTTGCTCCGGGTGCGCACCCGGTCGGCTGTTTCGACCGCGCCGTCCTTGACCATGATGATGGGCTTGACCGAGAGGAGGGTGCCGATGGCCGCCTGGGCGCCGCTGATGCGGCCGCCCTTCTTGAGGTACTCGAGGGTCTCCAGGGCGACGTAGATGAGCAGGTCCGGCGTGCGCGATTCGAGCGTCGTCGCGATCTCCTCGGCGGAACGATCGTCGGCGGCCATCTCGGCGGCCATCCGGCAGAGCAGCCCCTGCGCCATCGACACCGCCGTCGAATCGACGATGTGGATCTCCCGATCGGGCAGCATGTCGCGCGCGATCTGGGCGCTCTTGATCGTGCCCGACAGCGTCCCGGCGACGTGGACCGACACGATGGCGCTGGCGCCAGCCGCGAAGGCGGCCTCGTAGGCCTCCTTGAACTCGCCGGGCGACGAGGCGGCGGTCTTGGGGAACGGGGCGTCAGCCGCGGTCATGCGCTCCCAGAACGCCGCCGTGCTGAGCTCCGTGCCGGCCTTGAACGTGTCATTCCCGAAACTGACGAGGAGAGGGATCACCGTGACCCCCAGCGAGGCGGCCTCCGCGGCGTCCATGTCCGAGGCGGAATCGGTGAAGATCGCGACGCGACTCAAGGGTGTGGCCTCCTGGTCCGGCTGCCTGGGCCGCTCGGCGTCGCTCAGTAGCGCCGGCGTTGCGGGCATGATACGGGTCGGGTCCAGTGCCGGAGGACTGATCTGCGAATCGCGGGTGCGCGGCAAGCGGTGGGCCGGCGCACTGGGCGGCCGCTGCGACCTGCCTCCTGGCGCCCGCGCCCGAGGGCGCGGCCACGCCCGAGGGCGCGGCGTGCCTGGCGCCCGAGGGCGCGGCTTGCCTCGCGCCCGATGCAATGGTCGTTCCCGGAGTCGATCCTGCTCCCAGCAGAGAACTAGGGGGTTCGGCGGCCGCAGCGAGCCATCGCAGTCACCACCGGCACTGGCTTCGAGCGTCCCCACGCACGGTTCGCCGCCCCCTCGGTCGACGAAGCGGCATGCCAGGGGCCGTTGTGACCGTCGTACCCCTCAGAGCTATGGTGGGGTCAGGATCGGCACGGCCAAGCCGCGCCCGCGTGCCGTCCGCGAGGCCGCCGCCGAACCCGGTGCATCGCGAGAACCCCTACGGCCGCAGCGCACCGCTCGGTCGGGACCACCATCCGCGCGACCGGCTACCCTTCCTCGCGATGGACCGATCGATGCGGGCCGTGCTGGCCGGGACGTTCACGCTCCGCTTCAGTACCGGCCTGACCGGGGCGATGCTGGGTGCCTACCTCGCCACCATCGCGGGGGTTTCCCCCATCGTGGTCGGCATCTTCGGGGCCACCTTCTACCTGGCGGAGCTCGTCCTGTCGCCCATCTTCGGGGTGCTCTCCGATCGGCAGGGCCACCACAAGGTGATGCTCTACGGTCCGGCCTTCGGCGCGGTCGCCGTGATCATCACCGCGTTCACCACGAACTTCGTCCTGCTCGGCGGCACGCGCTGGCTGGAGGGCGCGTCCACGGCGGCCAGCGTCCCGTCCATCCTGGGCTTCATCGCCATGGTCACCGCGGGCAACGCCGAGTTGCGGGGCAAGGCCTCGGCCCGCTTCGAAGGGGCCACCCTGCTCGGCCTCGGCGCGGGGTTCGCGGTCGCACCCATCCTGTTCGCGGTCTTCGGGGCCAACGCGTTCCTGCTCAACGCGGTCATCTACGGCGTCTCGTTCCTGATCTTCTGGACGGTCAAGGACCCGGCTGGCGAAGCGGCCTCGCTGAAGGCGCCGCACGCGGGCTTCGGCCGGTACGTGGAGCTCCTGCGGACCTCGCACGTATGGCTGCTGGCGCCGACCTGGATCGCCGTGAATGCCTCGATCGGGCTGTGGTTCAGCCAGTCGATCTTCCAGTTCGCCAAGGCCAACCCGGACTTCCCGGACCAGCTCCTGATGCGCGGCTTCCAGCCATGGCAGATCTCGCTGGCGGCCGTGATCATCGGCCTGCTCTTCGGGGCGGGGTTGATCTACTGGGGCAACCGCTTCAAAGACCTGCGCCGGACGACGATGATCCTGTACGGGATCTTCGGCGGCGGGGCGCTGGTCGCGGCCGGCATCGTCATCAACCACGCCAGCGGGACCCCGTTGCTGGTACCGCTCGCGGCGGCGACGGTCGCTGCATTCGGCCTGTTCGTGCTCGCCGGCGCGACGCCCGCGGCCCTCGGCCTGCTGGCCGACATGTCCGAGCGCTTCCCCAACGACCGCGGCGCGATCATGGGCCTGTACTCGGTGTTCCTGGCCATCGGCCAGATCATCGGCGCGGTCATCGGCGGGTTCGCGGCCGAGGCTCGGGGCATCGATGGGATGCTCATCGCGACCGCCGTCCTGCTGGCCGTCGCGCTGATCCCGCTGGCCCAGCTGCGCCGCGACGAGGACGCCTTCGACCACGACGGTACCGGCGATGCGGGCGGCGATCAGGGTGGCCATCAGGGCGGCGCCACGACGGCCCGTGACTGAACCCCGGAGCGGCGGCCGGCCGTGGGTGCCCGTCCCGCTGGCCCGCGGCGCGCACGGGGCTGTCGTGGCCCCGCATCACCTGGCGACCGAGGCCGGGCTGCACGTCCTGCGCCAGGGTGGCTCGGCCGTGGACGCCGCCATCGCCACGAACGCGGTCCTGGGGGTGGTGATGCCCAGCGGCTGCGGGATCGGCGGCGACGCGTTCTGGCTCATCTGGGACGCGGCGACGCGCCGCCAGACGGCGATCAACGGATCCGGGCGGGCGCCGGCGGCCGCCGATGCCGCGGCGCTTCGAGCGCAGGGCCTCGCGACGATCCCGAAGCGCGGCCCGCTGTCGATCACCGTCCCGGGCGCGGTGCGCTCCTGGGGCGACGCCCACGCCCGCCACGGCAAGCTGTCGCGAGACGCCATCCTCGCATCGGCCATCGAGCTCGCGGCAGCCGGCTTCCCGGCCTGGGACGGCTTCATCGATGCCGTCGAGGGCACCGCGCCGACGGTCGCGGCCGAGGTCGGACCGGACGCCGGCTTCTTCGCCGTGTACCGGCCATACGGCCGTCCATGGCGCCCCGGCGAGCGGATCCGGCTGCCGGCCCTGGCGGCCACGCTCGGGGAGCTGGCACGCGACGGCTTCGATGCCTTCTACGACGGCGAGCTGGGCGAGCGCCAGGCCCGCGGCCTCGCCGCCGCCGGTTCGGCCATCATGGCCCACGACCTGCGCGGCCACGCCTCGACCTTCGACGAGCCCATCGCCATCGACTACCGCGGCACCCGGGTGACCACCCATCCGCCCAACAGCTCGGGCATCGTCGCCCTGGAGATCCTGGGCATCCTGGAGCGCCTCGCCCCGCCCGACGGTGCGGCCTTCGGGCCTGACGGGGTGACCGATGCGGCCTGGATCCATGCCGGCCTGGAGGCAAGCCGCCTGGCCATGGCCGACCGCGACGCGTACCTCACCGACCCGACCTTCCGTGACGTCCCGGTGGCGATGCTCCTGGATCCGGACCGCCTCGCGGACCTCGCTGCACGCATCGACCCGCGCCGTGCGGCGGCAAGCCCGCCGGCCACCAACCCGCCCGGTGGCGGCACGATCTACCTCGCCGTCGTCGACGCCGAAGGCAACGCGGTGAGCCTCATCGAATCGAACTACATGGGCTTCGGATCCGGCGTCGTGGATCCGGCGACCGGCATCCACTACCAGGACCGAGGCAGCTACTTCAGCCTGGACCCCGCCCACCCGAACGTGCTGGAGCCGGGCAAGCGCACGCTCCACACGCTGCTCCCCGGGATGCTGCTCCGGGACGCCGGCGACGGCCGCGGCCACCAGCCGTGGATCGTGGCGGGCTCCATGGGCGGCGACGCACAGCCCCAGATCCACGCCCAGTTCGTGAGTGCCATGGTGGACGGCGGCGTGGACATCCGGACCGCGGTGGCCATGCCGCGCTGGTTCGTGGAGCCCCGCGATCACTTCCTGCCCGCGACGGACGTGCACCTGGAGCCGCGCCACGCGCAGGGCGTCGCGGACACGTTGGAGGGCATGGGCCACCGGCTCGTCCCGACCGACGCCTTCGACAGCGACCTCGGCCACCAGCACGCCATCGAGCTCATCGACGGCGGTCCGGGCGCCGAGAACGGCTCCGTGGCCGCGACCACCGACCCGCGCAGCGCCGGCCTGCCCGCCGTCTGGTAGGCGGCCCAGAGTCGTGCGCCGCCGCGGTGCCGTGCGAGAATGGGCGCCGGTCATCCGTCGGAGGGAATGCGTGTCCTCGAACGTCAGCCAGAGCTATCCATACACCAGCGAGTCCGAGGCGGATCGCGCCGCGACCATCGCTCGCCTCGTCCACGAGCGTGAGGCCCTCGCCGGCATCCTTGCCGCTGAGAGCACGCCGCTCGACGTGAACGAGCGCTGGTGGGTCTGGAAGTGCCCCACGAAGGGTTGTCCGGGTCTGCTCCACGCGGCCGGCTATGCCGCGGAGAAGCACGCCGTGTTCGTCGTGTGCGACGGCACCTGCGCGAAGACCTTCCTGCGCTGACGACCACGGCCACGACGTCGGCGTCCGTCGAGCCGCCTCCGGGCCCCGTCCTCCAGGAAGGTCGCCGCCGTCTCGTCGTCGAGTCGCTGGGCATCGCCGTGGCGGCGGCGGGCTTCGGATTCGTGTACGGCCTGGCGGCCCGCGATGCGGGCTTCTCCCCGATCGAGGCGATGGCCATGAGCACCCTCGCCTTCGCCGGCGCTGCGCAGTTCGCCGCGGTCGGCTACGTGGTCGGCGGCGTAGCCTGGCCGGCGATCCTGCTGCTGACCTTCCTGCTCAACGCCCGCCACCTGCTGTACTCGGCGGCCCTGCGCCCGTGGTTGCGCGACGTGTCCCTGCCCAAGCGAGCGGTCATGGCCCACCTGCTGACCGACGAGGCCTTCGCACTGGCCATCGGCCACTTCCGGCGGCTGGGTCGCACCGACGTGACTGGCTACTGGATCGGCGCCATCGGGGCCACGTTCATCCCCTGGAACGTGGCCACGCTCGCCGGTGTCCTGGTCGGCGGATCCATCCCCGACCCGACCCGCTTCGGCATCGACATCATCTTCCCAGCCGCGATGGTCGGGCTGGCCGTGGGCCTCATCACGGGCCGTCGCGAGCTGGTCGCCGCCCTCGCCGGGGCTGTCATCGGGGTGATCGTGGCGCTGGCCAGCAGCCCGGCGCTGGGGATCGTGGCGGGTGGCCTGCTGGGCCCCGCCGTCGGCCTGCTCGTGCCGGCCGCAGCGGCTCACGAGACCGCGCCCATCGGCACGCCTCGGTCGGCCGAGCGCTATGCGATGCCCGGCGTCCACGTCGACGACGAACCGTTGGTCGAGGACGAACCGTTGGTCGAGGACGAGCGGTGAGCACCGAGCTGGTCCTGCTCGCGGTGCTCATGCTGGCCGTGACCTATCCGTCGCGCGCGCTCGGGATCCTGACCCCGGGCCTGGACCGGCTGCCCCATGCCGCCCTGGACTACCTGCAGCTCGTGGGGCCGGCGGTGCTCAGCGCGATCGCCGCGGTGACCGTGATGGTCGTCGTTGATGCCGGCGGCCGGTCCGTCTTCCACATCGGCATCGAGTGGGTCGCGGTCCTGGCCTGCCTGGCAATCACCGCCTGGCGACGGAACCTGCTGCTGGGCCTCATCGCCGCGGTGCTTATCACGGTGGTCGCGCGCGAGATGGGACTGGTGGCACTCCCCGGGATCTAGGGCACTCCCCGGGATCTAGCGGCACTCCCCGGGATCCAGGGCACTCCCCGAGGTCCGGCGGCGGCCCTCGGAGTCCAGCGGCGGGCCTCGGAGTCCAGCGGCGGGCCTCGGAGTCCAGCGGCGGGCCTCGGAGTCCAGCGGCACTCCCCGGGGTCCAGGGCTGCCCGCCGCCCTTCCTCGCCGTATCCCGCGGGCGCATCAGGTCCGGGTCCGCGGCGCGTCCCATGGGGCGGTCCTGACGTCGGCTGGACGGCCGCCGGACCGTCCTCCTCCGACGGCTGGTCCTTCCCGCGGGACGCCCATCGAAGGAAGCGGGCGAACCCGTCGCCCGATCGACGTTGGGAC
>Ga0163153_10001232_pt1 | contig 40729 bp, 35 predicted proteins | sample OliLakLV19MP6IB1_FD_148629 | JGI IMG/M metagenome (GOLD analysis project Ga0163153, IMG submission 148629) | Freshwater microbial mat bacterial communities from Lake Vanda, McMurdo Dry Valleys, Antarctica - Oligotrophic Lake LV.19.MP6.IB-1 | ecosystem: Environmental > Aquatic > Freshwater >... | reverse complement strand
TCCATGGTCTGTGTCCTCACAGAACATTTTTTTAAATAGATTTCAATATAAAATCGACACAATTCATCAGCATTTACTCCGTCTTTAACGTTTCAGCCGGATTGCTCAACGCAGTCTTATACGTTTGCGAAGTAATGGTGGCAAGTCCTAATCCCAATAAAATCAGCGCACTTAGCATCACATCCCACACCGTGAGGCTCACACTGTAATATTGTATTTTGGGTAACACCAAGTGAAATAAGAATGCAGTAATGGGAACGGCAAATAAAATAGCCCATATCATCAGCTTCAAATAATCTTTTGAAAGCAGAAATACCAGGCTAGACACCGTTGCACCCATTACTTTGCGGATGCTCACTTCTTTTGCTTTGGTTTCTGATGTGTACAACACCATACCCAGCATACCCAACAAAGAAATCGTGATGGCCATCAATCCGAGAAACCCAACAATTTTCAGCAACACGCGATAATTGCTGTAACCATCATTCAATTCATCTTCGAAAAAATTGGCTTCCAGTTTTTGTTCTGGGCTTAGATTTTTCCAATGGTTTTCAAATTCAGTGAACATGTTAAAGGCATCACTGGTGTGCACTTTCAAGTGAGCATAAACAAAGCGCTCTGGATTCATCCGAAAAAAGAACTTATTAATTGGGTAGCGTAACGGAGCAAAATGAAAGTTCTTCACCACACCCAACACTTCCAGCTCATTCCCATCCACCTGATATGTACGACCTATGGCTTCAGTAGGAGTTTGAATCTTATAGGCTTTCAAAAACTCTTCATTCACAATAATGAAACGCTCACGTTGCCAGGTTTCTTCTGGAAAGTTGTTGCCCGCGAGTAAAGTAAGCCCAAATAAGGAGAGGTAATTCCGATCCACAAATAACTGCGATACGTCCGCAGAATCTTTATCCGCATTTTTTGCCCAGGTGCTGGAATAACTCAAGCCCATCAATTCCGATGACATGGCAACCGATTGAACAGAAGCTAATTTCGAAAACTCGGTCTTTACTAACTCAGGCTTTACACCTTGTAATTGTATATCAACAATGTTTTCTTTAGAAAAACCGAAATCGAAGTTGAGTGAATATTGATATTGACGATTAAACACCATCAGAGAGAGAATGAAACCAAATGATAATGCAAATTGGAATACGGTCAACACTTTGCGCACACGCATGCCCGATGAACCTGTGTGTGCTTTATTTTTCAGTGCCTGAATAGGGTTAAGTCCGCCAAAGTAAAGTGCAGGAAAAATACCTGCGACCAACCCCGTGCCTAACGCGAAAACCAGAAAGAACAAAATCATGCGGGGCGTAAGGCTAAGGTCAAGTGATGTAGAGGAGGCTAATGAGTTTTGAAATTCATGACGAACCAAAAAGAAAATTAATAAGGCTCCTCCCAGGGAGATAAGTGTAATTACGACTGTTTCTGTAATGAATTGAAAGAAGATTTGATTCTTCATTCCGCCCATGGTTTTGCGCAAGCCAATTTCTTTTGCCCGCTTCAATGCGCGTGCAATGGAGATATTGGTGTAGTTGAAACAAGCCGGCAACAAAATCAATGCAGCGATTACGGCAAACACAATCATGCCCGAGGCTTCCCACTTGGGGCCTATGGCCTGACGATAATCTGGTCCCATCGCAATCTTGTTGAGTTGTTGCGTTTCAAATTTTACTTTTATGGGAAGTTGTGCATACGTATCGGCTGCAACGTTATTTAGATATTGTTGCAATGCAGCTTCGCTTCCATTATCTGTGAGTTGCACGTATACATATTCAAAATCAAAATATATCCATTGATCATTCAGAGATGCCTGAACGGGTGGCAACGAAGCATATGAAACCAACACTTCGAACTTAAGGTGTGAGTTGAACGGATGATCTTTCATCACGGCACCAATTTCTATCAAACCACCATTTTCTAACTCGAGTGTTTTACCTAACACATCTGTTGAATTGAATAATTTGAGTGCAGCCGATTCCGTCAGTATCGCATTGTTGGGTTTGGTTAGTGCAACATTGGCGTTGCCTTGAGTGATCGGGTAAGTAAATACAGTTAGAAAATCAGGTTCTACATAATAGCCTCGCAGTGGTATCATGCCTTGCGGTCGTTTGATTTCTTCCCGGAAGCCAGATTTTATACGCACCACTTCTTTTACACCTGGATGCTGTCGTAGTTTTTCAGCCAAAACAGTGGGGGCAATCGCCCACGATAATTGCTCTACCCCTTCCGTACGCTCACTTACAATGGTGTATATGTGATCGCGGTTGGCGTGAAAGGTATCATACGTTTTGACATAACTCACCAAGGCTATCAGCAAAAGGCTCACCGACATGCCCACGGCTAAACCAAAAGCATTGAGGATAGAAAAATATTTGTATTGATATAGATTTCGGCAGGCTACTTTTAAATAACTGTTGAGCATGTCAATCGAAATGCTCGAAGAGGAAAATTGACTCATCATTGCATCGCGCTTTCTCTTTTTGATCGCATAAGAAAATATCAGCGAAAGCACATTGCGCCAATATTTCAACTTCGATTGAATGGGTGAGCGACTATTGAAACTTGAATGAAACTGTTCATTAAGATCGCCCAGCAGATCATCTACCTTGGCATTGCCACAGTACCATTCGAAGATTCTGCGCGCAAGTTTGGGGGGTTGCTGCTGCTTCATTCGTTCATTGATAATTTTGCCTGAGACAAGCTCCACAATTCATCACGCAGGCTTTTACTTTCGGTCACAGCTTTTTTGCCGGCTAGTGTTATCTCGTAGTAGCGTTTGCTTCTGCCGCCACGCTCTTGTGTGGCACCGCCTAACCATGATTTCAGAAATCCTTTTTCTTCCAGGCGTGTGATCGTAGAATGAAGAGCACCAATACTGATATTTCGGTTACACCTTGTTTCAATGTCCTGTTGGATGGAAACTCCGTAAGCTTCAGCACCCAGCGTGATGATGGTAAGTAGTACGAGCTCTTCAAATTCTCCTAAATACGTTTTCATTTTTCATGTTTTGGCTTTTATACGGGCTTGCACTTAATATGTTTCTATTTTTAAGAAGAAACTCATTTTAATTCATTTTTCACCACTTTGAAAGAATTTAAAGAATAGCAAAACAAATAATGTGATGTATTCGTAAAGATTTACACTTTTGTTTAACAATTTTGTTAAAATGATCGATGTGAAGGAAAAGCCTACCGAAGAGTTGATTTTGGATGCTGCCATGAAGGTTTTTACCAGGAAGGGATTTGCAGCAGCCCGGATGGAAGAGATCGCCAAAGAAGCGGGCATCAACCGTGCGCTCTTGCACTACTATCATCGCGACAAGCAAACGATGTTCAACCGCATCTTCGAAAGTCGCTTCAAAGAATTCTTTAAAGGACTGTTTGTGATTTTCGAATCGGATAATATTTCAATCTTCGAAAAAATCAAACGCATGGTCGATCACGAGATCAGCACATTGATAAAGCATCCTGATCTCGCCCGATTTATCATCACCGAAATAGCGCAGACGCCAGAACTGTTAATTGAGTACGGAATGAAACTCGGTGTTAATCCCAGAATGTTCATTGAAACATTTGAAAAGCAGGTTGCGAAAGAGGTAAATGAAGGGTTGATTAAGCCAATTGATGGAAAGCAACTTCTCATCAATATCATGTCGCTTTGCATCTATCCCTTTGTGGCCAGGCCGATCATCCAAACGATGATGAAGGTAGATGAAACCAGTTATTATAAAATGGTAGAACAACGCAAAAAGGAAGTAAGTGAATTCATCATCAACGCGATAAAAAAATAACTATGCGAACGATGTACTTAAAAATAGCAATGGCTTTTTTCTTTCTGATCAGCTTGAGACCTTCATTGGCACAACAGCTCACGCTTGAAGAATGCTATGATAGGGCAAGACAAAACTATCCGCTGATCAAACAGAAAGAGTTGGTGGCCAAAAGCAGAGAGTTTACCATTAACAATATACAGTCAGGTTTGCTTCCGCAGATTAGTCTTAATGGGCAGGCGTCTTACCAATCGGACGTTACCCGGCTACCAGGAGGTTCTAGTCTGGTTGAGCCGCTATCAAAAGATCAATACAAAGTTTATGTAGATGTGAACCAGTCGATTTATGATGGGGGCGTTGTAAAGAAGAACAGTGCTTTGCAGGAAACTGCTTCATTGGTCGAGGATCAGAAAATTGAAGTGGAGTTATATAAAATCAAGGAGCGCATCAACCAGATTTTTTTTGGTGCACTTTTAATTGATGAGCAATTGGCACAGATTGACCTGGTTAGAAAAGATATCGAAACTAGTCTATTAAAAATGGAATCGGCCATACGTAACGGCACGGCATTTCGCACTAGTGCAGATATTCTTCAAGCTGAACTTCTTAAAACCGACCAACGAGGAGTTGAATTAAAAGCAGCACATAAATCGTATCTGGATATGCTCGGAATGTTCATTCATCAAACACTAACTGAAACTACAGATTTGCAAAAACCAAAAACACCGTCTATTCAAAACGAACCTGTTATTTCACGTCCTGAGATTTCGCTCTATAATTATCAAAGCCAATTATATACTGCACAACAGCAATTAAACAACACAAGAGTTACTCCACGTGTAAGCCTATTTGCTCAAGGCGGCTATGGTCGACCAGGCTTAAACATGTTATTGAATACGTTCGACACCTATTACCTCGGAGGAATTCGATTTAGTTGGAATTTTGGGGGATACTATAATGCAAATCGGGATAAACAAATTCTTGATTTGAATCTTGAATCAGTAAATAAGCAGAAAGAAACATTTTTGTTTAATACACAACTGTCATTGCAACAACAAAACAATGAACTCAGTAAACTAAGAGAGCTGATTGAGATTGATGAAAAGTTGATCGAACTGAGAGTGCGCATCAAGAACACCGCAAAATCACAACTTGATAATGGTGTGATTACCGCCAACGATTATTTAAGAGAATTAAATGCAGAGGACCAGGCAAAGCAAAACTTGTCGGTTCACCATATTCAATTACTCATGACTCAATACTCACAACAGGTAACTACCGGAAACTGAAAACATCACGATATGCAAATCACTAACTATTTTATTGCGGCTCTTCTTCTCATGGCCACAGCGTGCAATCGCAACGGCTCGGAATTTGATGCAACGGGCAACTTTGAAGCGGATGAAATTATTATTTCAGCGGAAGCGTCAGGAAAAATCATTCAACTCAATGTGGAGGAAGGCACAGAACTAAAATCACAAACCGTGATTGGCCTCATCGACACTACACAATTGTATTTACACAAGAAACAATTGGAATACAGCATTCGGGCAGTACATGCAAAGCAACCCAATGCAACCGTTCAGCTTGCCGCGATTAACGAGCAAATTGAAACAACAAAGCGCGAGAAACAACGTGTCGAAAATCTGCTCAAAGATGATGCCGCCACACAAAAACAACTTGATGATCTTAATGCTCAAGTAGATTTACTGCAACGACAATTTTCAGCCGCACAATCAACATTAACCATCACGAAGCAATCATTGCAAAGTGAAACGCTTCCGCTGAAAGCACAACTGGAACAAGTACAAGATCAAATCACCAAATCAAAAATTGTAAATCCGGTTAACGGAACCGTGCTCACCCTCTATGCAAAGCAAAACGAGGTGGTCAATCCCGGAAAGGCATTATACAAAATTGCTGATCTCAGCACCGTGATTCTTCGTGCCTATATTTCCGGAAGCCAGCTATCACAAATTAAATTAGGACAATCTGTAAAAGTATTAGTCGATGCGCCTGATGATGGGTATAAGGAATACGCAGGCACAATCAAGTGGATTTCTGATAAAGCAGAGTTTACACCCAAAACAATCCAAACCAAAGAAGAGCGGGCCAATCTCGTCTATGCAGTTAAGATTGACGTGAAGAATGATGGGTATTTGAAATTGGGAATGTATGGAGAGGTTTTGTTCAATAATCAATTGACAAAAGGCAATTGACAATGATGGATATGATTTTTGTCAATTGTTTTATGTCAACTGTCAATTGAAATTCATGAAGGCTGTAGAAGTAAAAAATATCAAAAAGACCTTTGCGGTTGCGAAGTCAACGGTGACGGCTTTGCATGATATTTCTTTTCAGGTAAATCAAGGTGAATTGTTTGGCTTGATTGGTCCGGATGGCGCGGGCAAGACAACACTGTTTAGAATTCTCACCACACTTATGCTGGCCAATAGCGGAACAGCTTCCGTAGATGGTTATGATGTGGTGGATGATTTTAAAGAAATCCGAAAGAGAGTGGGCTATATGCCAGGGCGGTTCTCTTTGTACCCAGACTTAACCGTAGAAGAAAATCTTTCCTTTTTTGCTACGCTATTCAATACATCCATCGAAGAGAACTACGATTTAATAAAAGACATTTACGTTCAGATTGAAAAATTTAAAACCCGTAAGGCAGGCGCACTCTCTGGTGGTATGAAACAAAAGCTGGCGCTGAGTTGTGCGCTCATTCACAAGCCATCGGTTTTGTTTTTGGATGAACCGACTACCGGAGTGGATGCCGTTTCAAGAGGAGAGTTTTGGAATTTACTACACGATCTCCAACAGCAAAAAATTACGATCCTGGTTTCTACTCCTTATATGGATGAAGCCAGTTTGTGCGATCGTGTTGCCTTAATTCAGGACGGAAGAATTTTGGATATTGATTCACCAAAAGGTATAAACAAAAAATTCAAGCGCACGTTGTGGTCCGCCCGTGCGGTAAACATGTACAAACTATTAACGGATCTGAAAGCTCAACCGGAAGTAAACTCCTGTTACCCATTTGGACAAGAACATCATGTTACGCTTAAAGGAGGCGATGAAAGCCTGCATGTGATCGAAGCGCGATTAAATCAACTCGGTCATTCAGGATTGAAATTTCAAAAAATTAGTGCCGGCATTGAAGATTGTTTTATGGAATTGATGACAAGTAAGACGCAAGACGTAAGTAGTAAGACATATTAGGGAAATCATGAAACAGCCTACTACCCACGTCTTGTTACTGATGTCTAAATCTAAAATATGAAAGCGATATCTGTCCAAAAACTTACCAAACAATTCGGATCATTCACAGCCGTGAATCAAATCACCTTTGATGTTGAGCAGGGAGAAATATTCGGATTTCTTGGGGCAAACGGAGCGGGCAAGACAACTGCGATGCGTATGCTGTGCGGACTATCCTTGCCCACGGGTGGAGAAGCAACGGTAGCGGGTTTTGATCTTTATAGAAATCCAGAAAAAATAAAGCGGAACATTGGCTACATGAGTCAGAAGTTTTCACTGTATGAAGATCTGACCATTCGCGAGAACATTCGGTTTTACGGAGGGATATATGGTTTGAGTAATTCAGAAATTAGAACAAAGACGGAGCTGTTGGTAAGTTCCCTGAAACTGGAAGATAAGATCAACGCTTTGGTGAAATCATTACCCCTGGGCTGGAAACAAAAACTTTCTTTTTCGGTGGCGATGATTCACGATCCAAGAATTGTGTTTTTAGATGAACCCACAGGCGGTGTCGATCCCATCACGCGAAGGGAATTCTGGACCATGATTTTTGAAGCAGCCAATCGTGGCACAACTGTTTTTGTTACCACACATTACATGGATGAAGCCGAGTATTGCAATCGCGTATCGATTATGGTGGATGGACAAATTGCTGCATTGGGGGCACCCCTCGAATTAAAAACGAAATACGCAGCAAAAGATATGGGTGAAGTGTTTTTGCAATTGGCGCGTGGCGCGAAGCGGGGAGATGATTGAGGAATTGACAATAAGCAATTGACAGTTGACAATTTTACTGCCTCGTAATACTAAAGAATGAATAAAATGAAAACAGAAACAAATGATAGTAAGCGTAACATATTGGGAGAACCGTTGCCTACTGTCAATTGCCTATTGCCTACTGATTTATTATGAAACAATTCATCTTCTTCGTACGCAAAGAATTCCTGCACGTATGGCGTGATAAACGCACCATGCTCATTCTTTTTGGTATGCCGCTCATGCAGATTTTGATTTTTGGATTTGCGCTGACCAACGAAGTAAAGAATACACGCATCGGTATTCTAGATAACTCAAAAGATGAAACCACTAACGCTATTATTCAGCAACTCGAAGCCAGTCGCTATTTTGATATTGTTGAAAACATTCCATCGAATTCCCAACTCGAACCAGCGTTTCAGGCAGGCTCAATCAAACTGGCTGTTGTGTTCCCAGAAAATTTTCAAGAGCATCTTCTTCACAACAATACAGCCATCGTACAGTTGATTGGTGATGCTACCGATCCGAACACCGCCAACACATTGATTAATTATGCTTCGGCAGTAATCATCGATTATCAAAACGGTTTACGTGGTCAGGCTAAAATGCCGTTCTCAATCAACACGGAAATGAGAATGTTGTATAACCCACAGCTGAAGGGATCTTACAACTTTGTGCCAGGCGTGATGGCCATGGTGCTCATGCTCGTATGCGCTATGATGACTTCGATTTCTATCGTGCGCGAAAAAGAAATGGGAACGATGGAAGTGATTTTAGTTTCACCCATTGTGCCGATTCGCGTGATCATTGCGAAAATGGTTCCTTACTTCATTTTATCAGCTGTAAACATTGGGAGCATTTTACTACTGAGTGTATTTGTGTTGGAAGTGCCAATACAAGGAAGCTTAATCTTGCTGGTGGCAGAGTGTTTGTTATTTACGATTACCGTGCTTGCGTTGGGTTTGTTGATTTCATCAATCGCCAACTCCCAACAGGTGGCTATGCTTATTTCATTGATGGGTCTCTTCCTTCCCACCATCATGCTTAGCGGGTTCATGTTCCCCATCGAGAACATGCCTGTGCCACTTCAGGTGATATCGAATGTGGTGCCAGCTAAATGGTTTTACTACATCGTGAAAAACATTATGATCAAGGGTGTAGGATTTGAGCACGTGTGGAAAGAGACGCTGATCCTCACGGGCATGACCGTCTTCTTTATGGTAGTGAGCATCCGGAAATTTAAAACCCGATTGGAATGAGAGCGCTGCTGATTTTATTGGAAAAGGAATTTCGCCAGGTGTTCAGAAATCCGGCCATCCTGCGCATGATGTTTGTAATGCCGGCCGTGCAGTTGTTGATCATGCCACTGGCAGCCGACTATGAAGTAAAGAATGTAAAAATCTGTGTGGTGGATTACGATCATTCATCGTATTCACAAAAGCTGGTAAATAAAATTACATCGACAGATTATTTCACATTGGTCGATTACACGGATTCCTATGAAAAGGCATTAAATTATGTAGAGCATGATGAAGCTGATCTTGTGCTACAAATCCCCAGTTCATTTGAAAAGAATCTGATTCGTGAAGACGAGGTTTCATTATTCCTGGCCATCAATGCGATCAACGGAGTGAAAGCAAATCTTGGTGGCGCTTATCTTCGCAGCATTATTGGCGATTTCAACCGTGACGTGCGACTGGAGTGGTTGCAGTTGCCAAGACAAAATCCACAACCCGCCATCACCATCGCTTCGATCAATTGGTATAACCCGTTGATGAACTACCGGTTCTTCATGGTGCCTGGCATCCTCGTGATTTTGGTTACGATGGTTGGCGCTTTTCTTTCGGCATTAAACATTGTAAAGGAAAAAGAGATCGGAACGATTGAGCAGATCAACGTTACCCCCATCCGAAAGTATCAGTTTATTTTGGGCAAGCTCATTCCGTTTTGGGTGTTGGGATTAGTGGTGCTTACCATTGGCTTACTGATTTCATGGCTTGCTTATGGCATCGTTCCGCTAGGCAGCATACTTACGATATATGTTTTTGCTGGAGTATTTCTGATTTCCATTTTAGGCTTGGGTTTGCTCGTATCCACCCTGGCCGACACACAACAACAGGCTATGTTACTTTCCTTTTTCATGATGATGATTTTTATTTTGCTGGGCGGATTATACACTTCGATCGATAGCATGCCGATATGGGCCCAGGTTTTTGCCAAGTTTAATCCGGTTTCTTACTTCATTGAAGTGATGCGCATGGTGGTGTTAAAAGGAAGCACGCTATATGATATTCGTTTCCATTTGCTCAAAGTGTTGATCTTTGGCTTGGTGTTCAACAGCCTGGCAGTTTGGAATTATAGGAAGCGCAGCTAGTGTTCATTTTTGTAAACCTTCCTGTTCACATTTATACAATCGCGAACAACGAAAACCGGAGATTCTTTGAATTTTGAATAATTTCAAACGTTCAAAAAAACTGAATGATTTTTGCTCAGGCATGATGAAACAATCAAGCCTATGTCAACCCGAACTTCATCCTCCAGTTCAACGGTATTAATTATCATCATTCTGGTATTAACTTTTCCACTATGGTTAGGTCTTGGCGGAGCACTCATTGGTATAGTAGCCGGCCTTTTCGGAGCGATGATCGGAGTTATTGCTGCTTTATTTGGGGCCGTCATCGCACTGATTGCACTACCCTTTAAATTAATTTTTGGCTGGAGCGATTGGGGGTGGCACGGACCGCACTTTCATGGCAATGGTTTCGTGTGGCTGGCATTGTTAATCTTTGCTGCCCTGATGATCAATAAGAGAAAGAAGTAATTTTCTAAAATTGAAGCGCTTCCCGCATGGCCTGTAGGTGGTTCTTCAATGCATCCTGCCAGGTGATATCCGCATCCCAGCCTTTGCCCATAAAGATGTTACCGTACTCGATGTGCTTCACATAAAACTTATACACCGTCTCGTTGGCCGGAATGGTTTTTATATCCGCTTCACCATTTACATAATACACCGTTGAGAGTGACTTGGCCAGTTGGGTGAGATCATAGCCGAGAATTTTTTTTGCCATAGAACCCCGCGTGTGAACAAACCGGAGCACGGTTCTGAATCCACGGCTTCCTAATTCACGTTCTTCCAGTTTTGGATCCACTAATTCATACTTAACCGGAAAATATTCCTTTAGTATTTGCTCCAACTCGGCATCGGCTTTTTCATTACCCCATTTTGCAACTGCAATTTTGAATGACTTCACATCGGAGGTAAAGGTTTCATTTCGTCTCCCAATAAAATATTTAATGGGTATATCTGTTTCCGGATAATCGTTAATGAGCAGGTTTTGTTTTTTCTGATTACTGATGGCTAATCGGAAAGTCATCTGCAGCATTTCCTTAAGAGAGTTATGCGATTGTTTCCACGCTGGTGCGGAAACGTCCACAAGGTCTTTGGTATTATTATAGCGAACGAACGTGATAGAATAATCTTTTTTCTTTTCAAAAAAAATCAGGAAGTCGACACCCCGATTGCTCAGGTAGGTTACAAACGCCCTCATCGGATCGGGGCCTGCCAGCACATAATCTGTAACGACATAGGCAACGGCATCAATGCCGGTTTGTTGAAAAGCTTTTTGGGTTTCTTCGAGTTCTTTTGTGGTGAGAGATTCATCATATAAAACAAGGGCCCGCTTGCTTAACAAACCTTCAGGCACTACATCGATGTAGTTGAGCCGGCTCAACACAGCATCCTTTTCTGAAACAGATTGTGCGAAAGACCCACTACTAAGAAGAAGTAAAAATAAGAGAGCTTTAATTTTCAAAATTTTCAATTTGACCTAAAACGAAAAAACAAGTACTCTATTGCCAGATAAATTAAAGTCCAATATACAATCCATCATCTTCTTCACGAATGGGAAAGGTGACTAAATCGGCAGATCGTTCCTGATATTCCCTGCCAGTTTTCAGATTGAACTGGTGCCCATGCCAGGGACAGACTACTTCACCGGCAAAGTTTACCATGCCCTTGCTGAGCGATTCGCCATTGTGAGTGCACTTGTCGCTGACGGCAAAAAATTGATTTTCTCGTTTCACAAGGCAAATTCGTTTTCCGTGCACGATCAACAGTTGAGGTTTGTTTTCCTGCAGTTTCTCTCTTGCATCACTTCCAGAAGGGAGGATTTTTACCCACTCCATAATTTTCCTTGTTTAAACGAACCCGATTTCTCTATCTTGATTCAAATTACTCAAACCTATGAAGAAAATCTATCCATTCATTTTCCTTCTGTTATTGCATCTCTCTTTGTCGGCCCAGGTAAACCCAAAGCTTCAGGCTAAGCTAGATCAGCAGGCCAAAGAAATCGAAGCCAAGGTAATTGAGTGGAGAAGAGATTTTCATCAGAATCCGGAGTTGGGTAATCGTGAGTATAACACAGGTGTTAAAATAGCAGATCACCTTAAGTCACTGGGCATCAAAGTTCAATACCCGGTTGCTAAAACAGGAGTAGTTGGAATTCTGGAAGGTGGAAAGCCCGGGCCTGTTATTGCTTTGCGTGCTGACATGGATGCATTACCCGTGACAGAGCGCAACAGTTTACCTTTTGCTTCCAAAGTGAAAACAATTTTTAACGGACAGGAAACAGGCGTTATGCATGCATGCGGCCATGATGCACACGTGTCAATTATGATGGCCGTTGCTGAGATACTCGCTAAAAATAAAAGTGAACTAAAAGGTACCATAAAATTTTTGTTTCAACCTTCCGAAGAAGGTCCACCACAAGGTGAAGAGGGAGGCGCTTCATTAATGATCAAAGAAGGCGTTTTGGAAAATCCAAAAGTAGATGTAGTGTTTGGTTTACACATGTTATCACTTTTGCCAACCGGGCAGTTGGGCTATCGATCGGAAGGCATCATGGCTGCCGTAGATGGTTTGAAAATTAAAGTAACGGGGCTAGGTGCACACGGAGCAACACCGTGGGATAGTAAAGACCCCATCATGATCGGAACCCAAATTATAAGTGGTCTGCAAACTATTGTGAGCCGACAAACGGATCTTACCAAAGCACCTGCAGTAATTACGATTGGAAGTTTTCATTCTGGCAATCGTGGAAACATTATTCCTGAAGTAGCAGAAATGCAAGGAACTATTCGCAGTTTCGATGTAGGCATGCAAAAAACACTGCATGAGAAAATAAAACTCACGGCAGAAAAAATTGCAGAAAGTGCTGGTGCAAAAGCCGAAGTAGAAATTGACATCGGATCGCCCGTTACCTACAATGATCCTAAACTCACCACAATGATGGCACCAAGCCTTCAGCGCACGGTGGGCATCAGTAATGCCATCGTTGTTGCACCGACTACGTTGGCCGAAGACTTTTCATTCTTTCAGGAAAAAGTACCGGGTCTTTTCTTTTTTGTTGGTGCCTACCCTTCCGATATGAAATTGACCAATCCTCCAGTGCACCATACAGCCGACTTTATGATGGACGAAAAATCGTTCGTGACCGGAGTAAAGGCCATGCTGAATTTGACAGTGGATTATATGTTTGCGCCTAAGAAGAAATAAAAGAAGATGAACATAAAAGAGAAAATCCTTGACGCAGAAAAACGGATCCGTCCTTATTTAAGAGAGACACCTTTAGAATATTCTTATGTTCTCAATAAAATGACCGGCAGCGAGGTGTATTTAAAGTTGGAGAACATTCAGATCACAGGATCTTTCAAGGCCCGGGGAGCGCTGAATAAAATTCTCTTACTCAAAGATTCAACAGCAAAAATTGTTACGGCCTCTACTGGTAATCATGGTCTGGGTGTGGCCAACGCTTTATCCGTGGTAAAAAAAGAAGGCATTATTTATCTGCCTAAAAATGCATCGACTGCAAAAGTGGAGGCCATTGGAATGCGCGGTGTTCCGGTGGAGTTTTATGGTGACAACTGTGAGGAGACTGAACAATACGTTCGCAAACTCTCTGAAGTAAATAACCAGGTATACATCTCGCCATACAACGATGAAGAAGTGATGGCTGGCCAGGGAAGCATTGGCGTAGAGTTACATCGGGAGCTTCCTGATCTTGATGCTGTTTTTATTTCAGTGGGAGGTGGCGGCCTGATAGCAGGAATAGCCTCGTATTTAAAAGCGGTTAATCCGAAAATAGAAATAATTGCCTGCTTGCCGGAAAATGCCCCGGTGATGTATGAGTGCATCAAGGCAGGAAAGATTATTGATGTGGCGGAGAAGCCCACCTTGTCGGATGCTACAGCAGGAGGAATAGAAGCAGGCTCAATCACCTTTGAAGTGTGCCAGCGATATGTGGATACCTACATCACCGTTAGCGAGGAGGAAATCATTGATTCCATGAAATTGGTGATGAAGCACCATCACCTCATTATTGAGGGTTCGGCCGGAGTGGCTGTAGCTTCACTACTAAAGGCAAAGGATCGTTACAAACAAAAAAAAGTGGCCATTATTATTTGCGGAGGCAATGTGAGTGAAACGGTTCTTAAACGTTTAATGTGTGAATAGATGCCGAAGATCATTACACTATCAGAAATAAAAGGCGTCATCCAGAAAAATTCTGTGGTTGATCTTATCCGAACGATAGAAGAAGGATTCGTGATGTACTCACAAAAGAAAGTAGTGGTTCCTCCGGTTGGTTATCTGGGCTTCAAACACCCACCCGGAGACGTTCACATCAAATACGGTTACATAGAGGGCGATGATTATTATGTAATCAAGATTGCTTCCGGGTTTTATAATAATCCTGCCATGGGATTGAATACAGGCAATGGAATGATGTTGCTGTTCAGTCAAAAGACAGGAGAAACACTTTCTATATTATTGGATGAAGGATATCTCACGGATATACGAACCGCTGCAGCCGGAGCAGTGGCAGCTAAGTATCTGGCCCCTTCAAAAATATCTTGTATAGGTATTGTAGGCACGGGTGTGCAAGCGAGATTGCAACTGGAGTATTTAAAAACGGTAACAGATTGTCGGGATGTAATTGTCTGGGGGCGTGGTGAAGATAAGTTAGCTGCTTATAAAAATGATCCTTCCTTAAAAGAATTTTCTATAACCACCACTTCGGATATCCGTTTCCTTACCAGTCGTTGCAATTTGATTGTAACCACCACACCCTCCCGAAAGGCATTATTAATGTCTGCGCATATTCTGCCGGGCACTCATATTACCGCCATGGGTGCCGATGCTGAAGGAAAGCAAGAGATTGATCCGATGCTATTTGCGCAAGCGGATCTCATTGTGGCCGATAGCAAAGATCAATGCATCGATCATGGAGATATTGGGTATGCCGTGACAAATGAAATAATCGATCCCTCAAAGATCATCGAGTTGGGCGAGGTGATAGAAAATAAAAACTTACGAAGAAGCAATGATCAGCAAATAACCATTGCCGATTTAACGGGTGTGGCCATACAGGACATTCAGATCACCAAATATGTACATTTGGCGCTCACAAAATAAAAGATGTTTCAGGGCCTCTCTTAATTAAATACATTGCCATCAACTAATTTTAAAATGAAAAGACTTAGCATACTGATCTGTGCCGTTGTTGCCTTTAATGGTCTTGCACAAACAAATCCTAAACTGAACAGTAAAATTGAACAGCAGGTCAAAGAACTTGAACCGAAAATAATAGAGTGGCGCAGGTACTTCCATGAACATCCTGAACTTTCCAATCGGGAAGTTAAAACCGGGGCAAAAATAGCTGAACATTTGAAAGGCTTGGGTCTTGAGGTGCAATACCCGGTAGCGAAAACGGGGGTAGTTGCTTTATTGAAGGGAGGCAAGCCCGGGCCTGTAGTTGCCTTACGTGCCGATATCGATGCGCTGCCGGTAACGGAAAGAAATTCTTTGCCGTTCGCGTCAAAAGAAAAAGTAAACTTTGGCGGGCAGGAAACGGGTGTGATGCACGCCTGTGGTCATGACGCACACATGTCTATCTTACTGGCCGTAGCCGAAATCCTGACAAAGAATAAAGCCGAATTGAAAGGCACGGTGAAATTTATTTTTCAACCAGCCGAAGAAGGAGTATCACCCAGCGAAGGACCTGCCGGTGCCGAACTGATGATCAAAGAAGGTGTACTTAAAAATCCTACAGTGGATGCGATTTTTGGTTTGCACATTCAATCACTTTTACCTTCCGGTCAATTGGCCTATCGCAGCGGAGGGCTGATGGCATCGGTAGATGGTGTGGACATAAAAGTAAAAGGCAAGGGTGCACATGGGGCTACTCCGTGGGATAGCGTTGATCCGATTGTTGTCTCTTCACAAATCATCCAGGGGTTGCAGACTATTGTGAGCAGGCAAACAGAATTAACCAAAGCCGGTGTCGTGATTACTATTGGAAGTGTGCATGGCGGTATTCGCAGGAACATTATTCCGGAAACAGTATTGCTGGAAGGAACGATCCGTACATTTGATGATGACATGCAAAAGAAGGTGCATGAAAAAATTAAACTCACGGCTGAGAAAATAGCGGAGAGTGCCGGAGCCATGGCAGAGGTTAATATTCTTGTCATGTATCCTTCAACGGTAAATGATCCTGCCCTCACCGATAAGATGGTCCCCAGTTTAATTCGGGCGGCAGGCAAAGAAAAGGTAGTGATCACACAACCCGTAACGATGGCCGAAGACTTCTCTTTTTATCAGAGAGAAGTGCCGGGATTTTTCTTTTTCCTGGGAGCCTATCCAGCTGAGATGAATTTGAAAGTGCAACCCACCCATCACACAGCTGATTTTATGATCGATGAAAAATCAATGATCACCGGAGTGAAGGCATTGGTGAATCTCACGCTGGATTACATGGATATGAACAGCAAAAAATAACTTTTTGATCATAACCTCGGTCTTTGTCCTCACGAAGATGGTGCCTGGATTACAACGAGCAGCAGGCGCATCGAATACAATCGTTATCAATGCGATTACCGGGGATGAAGACTTTGCGTTTTATCAAAAGAAGGTTCCTGGTTTATTCTTCTTTGGGGGGCAATGCCTCCGGATCAGGATCCAAACACAGTACCTTCTCACCACACACCCGATTTATGGTGGATGAAAGGGCGTTGTAACGGGCGCAAAGGCAATGCTTAATCTTACAGCGGATTACATGTATATGCCTAAGGGAAATAGAAAATCAACAATTAGATTAACAGTATGCGGAGTACTTGTATACTCCTCGTTTGTTTATCCTGTTATCATTTAGATTAGTTCAATGACCCAACACCTGAATAGACCCTTTTTGTATTTTATTTTTTCCATCTTCACAAGAAGAGGGATAAACGAAAATCCAATAGTAAACTCCGTAAGAAACATCTCCATTCCAGGGAGGACTGTTTTCCGTGGCTGAAAAAACTTCTGAGCCATACCGGTTATAAACTTTAAAATTATAGGTGTCTATCGCCTGAGTTTTTATCTCTAAAACATCGTTGAACCGATCATCATTAGGGGTAATAACATTCGGAATAAAGACACTGTCCTTCTTAATTTTAATCACCTCGATAGGTTCAGAAAGAAAGTGGCAGCCCGGTGTTTCGATTTCAACTTTGTAAAAACCAGTTTCAGGATTTGTGAGCTGAGGAGCGTTATTCCCGGCTACATAGGAGTAGAATAACTCTTTCTGTGATGAAAAAAGCCAACGATAATCGGCATTAACAATTTGTTCCGCTTTCAATTGTTGTTCTGAATTCCAACAAAATGAAACCGGACTTGTTGTCGGATCAATTTTAGGCTTAAAGGTTGGGTTAAGAATAAATGGGGGAGAAACCAGTTCACATTTTTCATTCACGGCTTTTACTTTGTACACGCCTTTAAATTCGGCTTGCGCGTCTGAACCAAAAATGGATAAGGATTTAAAATCCCGGTTCGGATCTTCAGCATAAAGCCATTCGTAAAAAGTGTTTGCATATTCCGATGCAGTAAGATTAGCAAATCCCTGAATACAAAAACGACTTGAATCAATAGAGGAAATTTTCACAGAAGGCATCCCACCCACTAACACGGAAAGAGAATCTGTATAATCACACCCCGGGTACAATTGAATCTCGTACAGAAGTTGATGATTACCTAAGCCAGCCTGCAGAGGAGAAAAGTTTGCCGGTTGTGAGGTGGCAACACCAGTGCCGATCCATTGCCCCCCGGAAGGCATGCCAATCAAAGGAGTAGATGGGTAGTTTAAACAAGTTTGGAAATTGAGACCGGCCTCAACAGGTAAATCCCCCACCCAAACCGTATCAGTTTCTGTTGAGCAACCATTTGACAAGGAAAGCTTATAATGACCTTCTGTTTTTGCATCATAAACATTCCGTGAATAATTATCAGGGGCTAACGAGAAGTTATTCTGATCCTTTGAAACAGTCCACTCATAAAAGTGATTTTTTTTGTAGAGTACGGAAAGACGGACGGAATCTTTGCCGCAGAAGAAGAGGGAGTCACTCACTGTAATTTTGAAAGGAGTGACCTTTTCAATGATCCGTATAACGGCTGTATTTGAAGCATCACAATCATCTACTTTGTATGAAATAATATTTCTTAATGAGGCCTGAGAAGGATCGAAAATTCCTGCATTGGCATCCACGACTCCTGAACCTGACCAAAGTCCCCCGGAAGGATACGCTTGCAAAGTGATAGGGTTGTCATTAGCACACATGGGGGACTTAGGTTCTGCGATGTATGGATATTCGGTATAGACGTAAACCGATCCGGCATCAATACCAGTTGAATTATTATCCAAGAGTGCGCCTACAAACATATATCCAAACGTAGAAGCAACTGAACTTCCGAAGTAATCGGAAACTGTGGATTCTGAATCATCTCCGGTAATTACTTTGTCAGGCATTTTGGCTTTCCAACCCTCTTCCGGTTTTTTAAAGAAGTACACTTTGCCGGCACCCGGGTTTTCACTTCCATAGGTAAAGAAAATATTTTGAGGGGCACCGATAATAGCAAACCGCTCTTCGATGCGAACACTGTATCCAAAACAATGATAGGGTATATCTACCCCGGGGGTGAGTCGGGTGGTTTCTTTGATAATACCCTTCCAGCCGTTTTGAGGTTTAGTGAAGATGTATGCAGCACCTCTGAATAAATTAAAGTTTCCAAATACACCTTCCTGGTCAATCCAGCCAGGAGCTCCTGCAATAATATCATCACCAGAAATATCCACAGATGAACCAAACATTCTCCCTACTAAATAGCCATCCATGCCTACATCAGAAGGATATAACAAGGCTGACTCCGTGGTGTCTTTCCAACCTGTCGCAGGTCTTTCATAAACATACGCTCGGTTTCCCTCTTGAAACCAGAATCGACTGGGTCGACAACCAACAACAATTACGCTGTCCTGAATTGCCAGAGAATTTCCAAACCCACTTCCCGGTTGAATATCTTTTGGACTGAGCCTGGCAATCTTTTCCCACCGATTGCCTTTTAGCTCTAAAACAAAAGTATATCCTAAATCTTCAGAACTTCTGTCTTCGTATTGACCGACAACCAAATAAGGCATTTCGATGGAGACAGCCCTACCAAAAGATTTAATGTTAGGATCATCTAACGTTGCCTTATAAGTTTCAGTCATGTCACGCCAACCACCGGAAGGCTTTTGAAACACGTAAACGGCCCCGTTATCAAAACTTATAAATTTTCCGGTTTCATCATACTTGTCATGAAATACAGATGTGACCGCCACGTAGTCACCTTTTATACTTACGTTCCATCCAAAATTATCATAAGGTTGACTGTCAGATGGAGAAAGTTTGGCAACGCGTTGCCAGTTTATGCCATCAAAGGCAAGAATGTAGGCAGCACCAGAAAACATACCGCGCACTTTATCTCCGGGTGCACCCACTACTGCAAACTTTCCATCAACATCAGTGGCTGCGCCATAGTTACTGCCCGATCCGGTTAGTGGAGCAAATTCTATAATATCATCGGGCACAGTTGCAACGTTGCTCCATCCTGAAGCCGGTTCTTTCATTTCGAAAATTTTTGATTCTTCAATGGGTGTCTCGTAAGGAGAAAATAAATGTTGACTTCCCGGATCACCAATAAACACCTTTCCGTTTTGTGCGGATATATCTTTCCCTAACGCAGAAGATGATTCAGCCGGTTTAATATAGGCGTGAGGTTCCAGTAATGACCAGGCAGATCCTGATTTTTTAAATACGATTACAGAATCATAACCTGTAAAGTAAGCATGCTCTCCATCCAGTGAAACCTTGCTGTTATATAAGTTTGCAGTTGCCGTGGAGTCGTAATAAGAAGCGTCTTCAATCGCATTAGCCCAACCACTGCTTGGTTTATTATACACATACAATGCGGGTCCGTAGTAATTGCCCGTATACAATCGAGAGTCGGTGAGAAAAATAGTATTCTCATCAATCGCAATATCATCTCCGAAAAGCGCAGCATATTCTGTATACTTTGATCGGGTTAGCCGTGCCGTTGGTTGCATATCGACCCACCCCGATGCTGGTTTTTCAAATACGTATACAGGGCCGAAAGTCCAGCTGGCATTAACGTATTCATTTTCCGTTGTGACTACGCAAAATGATTCGGTAATAGCTACCGATGCACCGAGGTAGCTTTCTTTATTGGTGCTCAGCTTGGCAAGCTTACTCCAACCACTGGGTGCACGGGAAAAAATATAAGCTGCGCCAACGATTTGTTTATTTTCATTAAGGGTGTTCATCGCTCCGATAATGAGATGATCTCCATGGAGATCCACCGAATTTCCAAAACTTATATTGTCAGACTCAACAGCGGCAATCCGTTGTGTCTCGCTCATGTTAGTCCAACCACCAGAGGGCATTTCATATATGTATACAGCACCTTGTTGAGTATAACCACTTGGCAATACCACACCCGTTGTGAAATAAGAATCTGTTACTGCTATAGTGGTTCCTGAGATAGACACACGCTGTCCGAAAAACCGATTTTGAGTATGGTCAGACTGAAACAGGTCTGCAATTTTTTCCCACCCATTCAATGTCTTTTTAAATACATAAACTAACCCCGCACGGTAGGCAATGCTGTCACTAAACTGAGCTCCCACAACCAGAATATCTCCATCCTGATCTAGCGAGTCGCCAAAACCCTCCATGAAATCTTTCTCCTCCCTTGGCTCACTTTTTTGTAAACGTGGCCAGCATTGGCAAAAGCCATTACTGTTAGATAGGGAAAGAATTAAGAAAAGAATACCAATTGCGTATGGGCGCATAGTTCGGATTGACTTGATAAAAATATAAATAAAATGGATTTGACCAGAATATTAATAGAAGTGATTTTTTTTATTCAAGTTCAAACCTCTGTAAGTTTCTGACAACCCCGTAGCTTCGTTTCATGAATCGCCTCGACCGATTAACATCTATTCCTTTACCTCGGTCTGTGTCTCACAGACCGAAATCTACACAGATGTAGCCAAAACCGGGGTTATTGCTCTATTGGAAACCGGTAAGCCTGGACCTGTAATCGCCCTGCGCGCTGATATGGATGCACTCCAGAGCGGAAGTTACTATTCGCAGAGGCACACCGGTTACCTATAATGATCCGGCACTCACACAGAAGATGGCTCTAGTTTACAACGAACAGCAGGCGCTTCAAATACAATCGTTATCAATGCGATTACCGGGGCTGAAGACTTTGCGTTTTATCAAAAGAAGGTTCCTGGTTTATTCTTCTTTGGGGGGCAATGCCTCCGGATCCAAACACAGTACCTTCTCACCACACACCGAACTTCATGGTGGATGAAAGGGCGTTTGTTACCAGAATAAAAGCGATGCTCAATCTTAGGGTTGATTACCTTCACATGCCCAAGAGCAGGTAGCATCATTTTGAAATTAATCCATGAAAAGGGAGAATGGCTCCTTTTTTTATGCTACTGATTAATGATCTGAGGATAGATTTGGATCGAGCCTTTCAAAGATGGCCAGCTTTTCAGTGAGCATATTGATTTCTTGCATGCAAGACTTTCGAAATGAATTTAGAATTTTAAAATCAATTCCATCAGAAGAGGGCAAAGCCATTATTTCTTTAATCGTATTGGTAATCGTAATCAGATTCTGGTTGTTGATTAAGATCAGCACGAAATGAGATTGATTAAGTCTCTGATTATAAATTTTGGGTTCATTTTTGATAATGGCTTCGTTAAGACCATTGTAAAGATTGGTTAGATTATTAATAAGTAATCCTGTCATTTCCTTAATAAATCCAGGATGAAACTCATGGCCGTATAAATTATTAGAATGGATCATAATGGGTTGATTTAATAATGGTAAAGTGAATCTCGCTGAAGCCAGTTTGATGTTCCAAATGTGAATGATTTTTCAACTACATGCGACAGGGTATTACTGATTCTAAAAAATCAGGGTTCCCATTAGAGGGCAAAATGGCGTCTTTAACAGCGCAGGGCAACAATTGAAAAACTAAGGGTTTTTCTGATTCGTTTTAAATCAGGAAAATGCTGTTTTAATGCAGCCTGTTGAAGCTCAATTTTGTGATGTCATTTCAGAGTTATCAAGGTCACTTTTAAAAACTTAAATTCAAATGTTATGATTAGCGCATCGCAATTAAGATTCAAAGCCATTTCCGTTGTGGGCTTTCTAGTGCTTTACCTATCCCTCGGCATTTATTCTCTATTTATCTGATTCAAGGATTAAAAATAATGGGTGATTTGTGGAGTTGATTCGAGAGCCAATCGATAAGGTTGGCTCTTTTGTTTTTGTGAGAATTTTCCATTAAACAACCGATCAAAAAAGCGAGAACCGCGATAATAACAATCGTGGATCCCTTCATTCAAATTTGACTCAAACATTCTACCTTCAACCCATGAATCGCCTCGACCGCCTCACCGCTATCCTCATTCAATTGCAAACCAAACGGATTGTTAAGGCGGAGGAAATATCCAAACGATTTGAAATCAGCCTGCGCACCGTGTACCGCGATGTGAAATCGCTCATGGAAGCAGGTGTGCCCATTGGCTCTGAGGCGGGCAAAGGATATTTTATTGTGGATGGTTTTCATCTTCCCCCGGTGATGTTCACACAAGATGAAGCCAGTGCCATGATGCTGGCCGGAAAGCTGGTGGATAAGATGGCTGATAAATCAGTGCGCACAGCATTTGAATCCTCCCTTCATAAAATTAAATCGGTATTGAATGAAGCCGAAAAAGATCATCTTGAAAATCTCGACTCGCACGTGGAGGTGTTCCTGCGTTCACGCTATGAGCATGGTGATAAAAAGGAGTTTCCCGATCATTTCTTAACGGACATTCAGCGGGCTATTGCCAGGCACGAGGTATTGAAACTGGATTACAGTAATGCTGAAAATGAAATGAGTCAGCGAGAAGTAGAGCCGGTGGGCATTTACTATTATAGTTTATCATGGCACCTGATTGGTTGGTGCCGGTTGCGAAATGAGTATCGCGATTTTCGTTCCGATCGTATCCGATCGCTTACCAACACTGGAATGAAGTTTGAAAACCGAAGCAAACTTTCGCTGGAAGAATATTTTAAATCGCAATTTCAATCCAATCCGAGTATGATTCGGGTGGTGGCAGTCTTTGAGAAGGCAGGGCTGCGCGGACAAAAGCTTTATGGAAGCCTTTCGCAGGAAGATCTGGGAGATCACATCCGCTCTGAGTTTTTAATGGACAGTCTTGATTACATGGCGCGATGGTTACTCACGTTTGGAACCACGGTAACAGTGGAAGAGCCTGAAGATTTGAAAATAATGATGATGGATCTAACAGAGGAATTGTACCATCATCATCACATCAAGGAGCCTATTTAGCGATTTCGCTCTTTGCGGAGTGGCTCTCCTGACATACGGTTGTCACCGATCATAAAAAAAATTTTAAATTATTTTACCCTGCTGTCATAGGGTTGTCACTGTGCATGCGTTGATTGGCATACAATTATGAACAAAACAGAACTTCGCAGTATCGATAACGAAGGCAAGATGCCTCTACCGTTCTGGCTTAGCTTACTTAGCGCAATAGCCGTGGCGGTTTTGGCAATGTATAGCATGACCTCTCCAACAGTATGAATGTGCTTGTATTCAGGACATCCGTAGAAACGTCAGAACACGTAACTCACCTCGCGCCTGTGCTCGATTCGCTCGCTGGGCGCTGAGCCTGGAATTTTGATCTGTCGGATTGTGATCGCATCCTTCGGATTGTATCAGATAAAGTTAACCCCGAAGCGGCTGCGCACGTATTGGGCGGCTTTGGTTTTGTATGTCTTGAACTGGAAGATTAAAATCGTAAATGCACATTAACTAATAAAGTGAACTCAACTATGAGAAAGGTAATTTTAAGCGTAGCGGTAAGCCTTGATGGTTTCATTGAAGGACCTAACGGTGAATATGATTGGTGTCCACCGCCTTCCGAAAATGAGATGAAAGAATTTCCGGATGACATCGATATCATCTTTATGGGAAGGAAGAGTTATGAAATGGCGGGCACTTCCATGTTTCCCGATAAGACTTGTTATGTGTTTTCAAACACACTCAAAAAAGTAAAAGGCAACGCGAAAATAATAGATGGAGATTTTGCGACTGCCGTTGCTGAGATTAAGCATCAATCGGAAAAAACATCTGGTTGTATGGTGGGGCAAGTTTAACGACCGACTTCACTAATCGTCAGTTAGTAGATGAAATGTGGTTAGGGTTGGTACCGATTGTTTTGGGAAGTGGTAAATCACTTTTTCTGAACATCACGAACCGGCAGCTATTTAAGGCTGATACAGCTTTTGTATCGAAAGGATATTTTTCATTGAAACTTAAAAGACAGGAATAAAACAAACGGATTATGACAAACATTGAGCTGAACATTATCACCGAAATAAATGCACCCACAGCAAAAGTGTGGAATGCGTTAATCAATCCCGAGCAAATCAAGAAGTACTTGTTTGGCACCCAGACACATTGTGATTGGAAAGTGGGCAGCCCGATTCGCTTTACGGGTGAGTGGGAGGGCAAATCCTATGAGGACAAAGGCACCATTCTCGCTATTGAAAAGGAAAAAATATTAAGCTACGATTACTGGAGCAATTTTTCAGGCGTACCAGATGTGCCTGAGAATTATCAAATCGTGACGTTCAGATTAGATAATGACAAGGGAAAAACGCATTTGAATTTAACGCAGCAGAATATCCGTTCTGAAGAAACAAAATCACACTCTGAACAAAACTGGAAAATGGTAGTAAGCTCATTAAAGGAATTGGTGGAAAAAGGGTAATTATTTTTTAGGAAGAACCCTCACATCTTTTTTCGATATTGCATCCATTCACGTAACGGTAAATGACGCGCAATACACCCCGGGAACTGCTGGAGAAAAACCTGATCACCGAAGATCAGTTCAAAAGAATCGAATCCATTACATCAGGAAAGATTCTTTCTGTTTTTTTATGAGTTGAGAATAGTGTTGTACCTGGTGTAATGATGTTTACTTCTGGCGAAGGAAAGAAATAAGGAATGGCTTTACGAGTGAAAATATCCTCACCTCAGCATGGGCCAACTTGAATGTAGAGGCATTTATTATTTCTCAAACAAAGGGCGGCAATCAGCCTGATAAAGCCGATGTAACTGAATCGGGTGGCGGGGGTGCCAATTCGTCCTTTTAGCAGTTCTACCACTAGGTAACATCGAAGTTGTCCTATTAATTGTCTAGGACATTTAATTATTTAAAACTAAACTTTAGTTAATTACATCTCTATAAAATTAAAGCCACATCTCACCATTAAAATTTGGGCAAATGAAAGAGTTCTCAAAAACCGGGGTTTGGTTAATCATCCTGCATTTTGTAATGCTGGGATGCGACAGTAAAGAAAATGACAAGGCAAAAATCACCATTAAGAGCACACAACATAATGCTGTTGTTAAAATAAGCCTCTATAATAATTTAGACCAAGTAACGCTTATTGAATCAGAAACAGACTCAGTAGGCAACAGCTTATTTGAGCTAACATTACAAAAGCCAATGTTTACGTATATTCAAATAGGAAATAGATACGGAGAAGTTTATCTCTCTTCTGGTTATAATTTACTTATCGAAGAAGTTGGTCAGGACTATCAAATACCATTACAGTTTTCAGGTAATGGAGCCGAAATAAATAATTATCTCTCGTGGGTTAATTCAAATGTTGAAAAAATCAAATGGGCCAAAGGAAGAGGGCTCCTTGAATTGGATTTTAACGAATTTTTACATCGATTTGACTCTCTCAAAACTACAATTACCAGCTTTCATAAGAGCTACACGGATTCTGTTTCCCTGCCAGCAGAGATAATATCTATGCTCGAATATAAGAACAACATTAAATTTTTAGAGGTAGGGCAAGAATTTAAATTTTATAAGCTGAATAATTCAAATAACGAAAAATGGGAAGCCCAAAAGAATGGACGAGAATATTTGGAAGCCAAAGTTTCAAAAGAGTTTGAAGATTTAACTAATGAAGTTCCATTTGACCCTTCACTTTTAACTGCGGGCTATGCTGACTATCAAATGCTTCTTAATTTCTATTGGCACAATAAAATTAACTTACCCGTTTCAGAGGAACTTCTCGTCACCAAAGCCTCAGGAGACTTGGCACCGCTTATGACAAATGCCTTAATAAAAAAAGGCGATTATCCTGAAGCAATCCGGGAATTCTTAATCGCATTCGACCTTCAATACTGGCTTGCGGCAAATGGGATTACACCTGAAACAGACTCGGTCTTTTCCAGCTTTCAAAGAACATATCAAAAATCTAATTATTTGCCAGTTTTAAACAAAGGCTACAACGAATGGCTTGCTATTGCTCCCGGTAAACCTGCTCCAGAATTTGAGGGATATACCCCTGAGGGTAAAAAGGTATCAATCAAAAATCTTAAAGGAAAAGTAATCTACATCGATATTTGGGCAACTTGGTGCGGTCCTTGTATAGCAGAAATACCAGCTTCAAAGAAGTTGCAACAAGAATTCTCTAATGAGGAGAAGATTCAATTTCTTAATGTCTCCGTTGACAGGAATCAATCTGATTGGGAGAAATTTTTAAAGGAAGATAAAATGTGGAAAGGTCTTCATATCATTATTGAACCTGATAAAATACAAACTCTTTATTCCACCTATAAATTATTTGGGATTCCAGATTATATATTAATTGACCAATCAGGAAATATTGTCAACATGAAGGCACCTCGTCCATCAGAGGAGAAAATAAAAATGGAGATAATGCAACTCTTGGATCAAGAACTTTAAACGTGTTAGAAATGAAATCAACCCTAATCCAAACCTTTCATTCTGTAGATGTTGAAGATAGTTCTTCAATGCAAGTGATCTTCACAACCTTTCCAACCATGCATATGCTCATGGCATCCGTTATTTCTTCAAAGCCAATGCGAACTTGTTTGCCATCGGTAAATTGAAAATTATAAAGAGGGTCTTCGGTTACTTCTTTAGGCAGGGAAGGTGTGCCGCAATAAAATAATCTTTGAGGCTCCAGCCTTGTGCCATCAGCCAATTCAAAAACAAAGCCACATCCGTCCAGGCCGGTCAGGTCTTTTAGGGTGGCGAATACTGCATTATCGCACGAAGCCCCAATGGGCTCTTCAGCGCACCCAAAAAAAATGAATGAGGAGGAAAGAAATAGTAAGGTTGAAAGGAGGGTTTTCATAATGAAATCATTTTTACTTCTATTTGACACCACTTTAATTCTAAAGGTTGGAACGGCAAAGATCAAAAAATTTTCCGTTCAAGTAAACAGCATTCAGGTCAACCCTATTTTGTTTGATTTCTCTTGCACATTCGTTAATCTCAGGATTCAAAAGAAACCTAAACTCTATGAATAAGCACTCCAAGAGCCTATCAGCGCTATGTGTGGGTCTGTTTACAGCCGCCAGCCTGTTCGCTCAAATGCCATCTCCCGACAAGGCCCTTAAAAATATGAAATGGAGACCGATTGGCCCTGCCAATATGGGTGGGCGCACCACCGACATTGAAGGAATCCCCGGAGATCCCACCACCTTCTACATCGGAGGTGCCGATGGAGGTATTTTTAAAACCACCAACGGTGGGGTCACCATGACCTCCTTGTTTACCGACCAGCGTGCTTATTCCATCGGAGACATTGCTATCGCGCCCAGCGATCATGAGGTAATTTATGTAGGCACGGGAGAGGGCGATCCACGCAACAGTGTGGGTTATGGTTATGGAGTGTATCGATCCAATGATGGAGGGAAAACGTGGCAACACCTGGGGTTGGAAAAAACTGATCGCATCAAGCGAATTGTGGTTGATCCGAGAAATCCGGATGCTGCATGTGTATGTGCGATGGGTCGTGAGTGGGGACCAAATACAGATCGTGGTGTGTTCCGCACCGAAGATGGAGGCAAAACCTGGACAAAGGTTTTATACCTCGATGAAAACACGGGTTGCTCAGATATCTCAATTGAATGGAACAATCCCCGCATCATGTATGCCGGCATGTGGACGTTTCGCAGAAAGCCCTGGCGCTTTGATGATAGTGGAGAAAAAACAGCTTTATATAAAAGTACGGATGCAGGAAAAACCTGGAGTAAGATATCACACAAGAATGGATTACCCGATAAACCAATGGCACGCATTGGAGTGTCAATTGCGCAGAGTCAGCCCAATACGGTTTACTTAATCACCGAATTTAAAGATGGAGGAACACTCTTCCGTTCAGATGATCGTGGTGAAAACTGGAGAATGGTAAATGATGATCGCGATTTGAACTTCCGTCCGTTTTACTATAGTGATGTAAAAGTGGACCCATCCAACCCTGAAGTGGTGTATACTTTATCTGGTGGATTAAATAAATCAACCGATGGTGGCCGCACCTTTAAAGGCATTGCCAACGGCCAGCATGGCGACAACCAGGGATTGTGGATTGATCCAAAAAATGCTAACCGGGTGTTGAGCAGTGACGATGGAGGATTCCGGGTTTCGTACGATGGCTTTCAAACATTTCAAACCATCAACAACATAGAGCTATCACAATTCTATCAACTCTTCCTTGACAATCAGGATCCTTATTTTCTCTATGGAGGATTACAGGATAACGGCACGTGGACAGGCCCGAGTAATTCATTACATCGTGTTGGAATTTTAAAACGCGATTGGAAACAAATTGCCTATGGCGATGGCTATTATGCGGTGCCTATTCCCGGCCAGGAAAATGAAGTGTATGCGAACTTGCAAGGCGGAGTGATCCATCATGTGGATACAAAAACAGGAAATATTCGCACCATTCATCCATATCCAAATAAAATGGGATCGGCAGGTGATGCGATCGAAAACCATAAGTTCCGCTTCAATTGGGATTCGCCCATTCATGTTTCTCCTAATGATGCGAATACCGTTTATACCGGAGGTAATGTAATTTTCAGAAGTAGAGATAAAGGATACACATGGGATCAGATAAGTCCGGATTTAACAACCAATGATAAGGCGAAGCAAAAATCATCGGGCGGAGAAATTTATCAGGACAATACAGCAGCAGAATTTCATTGCACCGTTTTGACGATTGCAGAATCGCCTGTTCAAAAAGATGTGATATGGGCGGGCACGGATGACGGCAATATCCAAATCACGCGCGATGGTGGCAAGACATGGACCAATTTGAAGAACGCTATTGTAGGCCTTCCTCCTTTTGCCTGGGTATCAAAAATTCATGCTTCTGAACATGATGCGGGCACAGCGTTCGTAGCAGTAGATCAACATCGTATGGACGACTACAAAGCCTATGCTTTCATGACCACTGATTTTGGAAAAACGTGGACGAAGATCAGCACGGGCTTGCCGGAAGATTGGTGTTATGTAGTGAGGCAAGATCCACACAACGCTAATTTACTTTATGCCGGCATGGAGCATGGCATCTTTGCATCCTGGGATAAAGGTAAGACGTGGACGAAAATCAACAACAACATGCCTCCCGTTTCGGTGCGTGACTTGCGCGTGCATAAACGCGACCGCGATTTAGTGGCAGCAACTCACGGCAGAGGTCTTTGGATTATGGATGACATTCAACCATTGGAAGAATACAACTCCATTACAGGAAAAGAGGTAGCCGTATTCACCACGCGCACCGCTACACTTTGGAATTATTATTCTTTGATTGAGGAACAGGGAGACCAGGCCTATCGCGCAAAGAATCCGGAGTTCGGTGCTTACATCAATTTCTTTCTGAAGAACGATCCGAAAGAAGCGATCACGATTGATATTACGGATGCCGGTGGAAACAAAATAAGAAGTTTGAAAGACACGTTATCCAAAGCAGGTGTGAATCGTGTAATCTGGGATTTGCGATTTACTGAAGAAGAAAAAATAAGTCATCCAGTAAAAAGTGCCTGGGGTGGTTCGCCAATGCGGCCTTTAGTTGCTCCGGGGATTTACACGGCTACGTTAAAGGCAAATGGGCAAACCGTAGAAACTAAAATTACCGTGCGCGCAGATCCACGCATCAAAGTAAGTGAACAGGACTTGCAGATAAAAATACAAACCACATTGGCTTTACGCGATCAGTTGACGCAAGCACATAAATTAATTAATCGCACTGATGATGCCGTAAAACAATTAACTGAACTGCAGCAACGAATTAAATCAGCCGGAAGTGAATCGGGCGTTGATGGTTCTGTTACCGTGCAAATAGAAGAGGCCATCAAAAAACTCAAAGAATATGAAGATGAGATTTTGCGCAGACCGCCACCGAACATGGGATACCGACAGCGACCAAGATTGAAGGAAGAAATTGGTGATTTGTTTGGCGCGGTTGACGAGGCCACCGCAAGACCTACACAACCTCAACTGAATCGTCTTGACGAATTGAAGCAGGAAACACAAGACGCCACGAACCAATTGAATCGCATCATCAATGAAAACGTACTGCCGATTAATGAAAAGGTGAAGAACCTTCCACAGGTAGTTGTGGACAAAAGCGATAAGAAAATGTAAGAAATCTTATTATTTAAATTAGAGCGGAATAAACTCATCCAAATGAAAAAAATACTAATACTGCTGTTTGTGTTCATAAACGTAGCAGCAATAAGTCAGAAGAAAGCTGTAGTTAATCCGAATAAAACGTATGTGATGCAATCAGTAGATAAGCATCAGCAAGAGTTGATCTCTATCAGCGATAAAATCTGGGCCTATGCAGAGACAGCATTGAAAGAACATAAATCAGCGAAAGAGCTTGCCGATTATGCCGAGGCCCAGGGCTTTAAAGTAAAACGCGGAGTGGCAGGCATGCCAACTGCTTTTACGGCCGAATATGGATCAGGTAAACCAATCATCGGCATCATGGGCGAATATGATGCGCTGCCAGGCATTTCACAAAAAGCGCAGCCCACCAAAGATGCATTGCAAAGCGGTGCTGCTGGGCATGGTTGCGGTCACAATTTATTTGGTGCGGGAAGTTTGGGAGCCGCTGTGGCAGTTAAAGAACTTATCCAGCAAGGAAAACTGAAAGGCACGATTCGTTTTTATGGAACTCCTGCCGAGGAATCAGTAGGCGGAAAAATTTATATGGCACGTGATGGATTGTTTGCAGATTTAGATGTGTGTTTGGATTGGCATCCGGATGTGCAGATTGCCGCCAGCACTCAAAGCTCACAAGCCATGGTGGATTTCATTGTAGAGTTTAAGGGCAAAGCTGCTCATGCTGCGGCTGATCCCTGGAATGGAAGAAGTGCAGTAGATGGTCTTGAAGCTTTTACCGATGGAGTGAATATGTTGCGTGAGCATGTGAAACCAAGTGTGCGCATGCATTATGCGATCATGAGCGGAGGCGATGTGCCAAATGTTGTACCTGAATATGCGAAGGTGTGGATGTGGGTGCGCGACAGCAAGCGCGATGGTGTAGAAGAAGTATTTAAGCGTGTAAAGGAAATTGCCCAAGGTGCAGGAATGGTTGCAGGCGTAGAAGCAAAAGTGACATTGCAAACAGGTGATTATGAATTACTGGTCAATCGCACCGGTGCCGGAGCACTTCAAAAAAATCTTGAGATACTAGGCCCGATTACATACACGGATTATGAAATTGCCTATGCGAAAAAAATACAGGAAGTGCAGGGAGGGAAGCAAGAGGGATTGGATGGGAAAATCTATCCTCTAAAGGAAACACAGGAACATCCTACTGGCGGATCAACCGATGTGGGAGATATTAGTTGGATCGTACCAGAGATTACTCTGGTTGCAACCACTGCCCCCGCAAATACCGCGTGGCATGGTTGGAGTGTGGTGTCATGCGGAGGAATGTCTATCGGGCATAAAGGAATGACGCTTGCTGCCAAATCACTTGCCATGACCATGGTGGATCTTTTTGAAAACGAGCAATTGCGCAAAGATGTACGCGCAGAGTTTGAACAGCGAAGAGGAGGGCATGTATACAAGGCGTACATTCCTGAAGGACCACCACCAATTCCTTCACAGAAATAAAATCAAAAAACATGAGGGCGTTTTCAATTCTGCTATTCATTTTAGTTTGCCAGGGAGTGCATGCTCAACCCGAGCGTGAAACATTGCTTTCCATCAATGCACAACTTGATGAAGCGGTGGTAAAAAAGAATATCGCTGTCCTGGAAAAATATTATGCCGATGATTTTGTGTTTACCCATGGCACCGGCTTTGTGGAAGGTAAGGCCAGTTGGATTAAAAATGTGGCTAATCCCAATACGTATTTTGTTTCACGCGCACAGGACTCCACTACCGTTGAATTACATGATGATGTTGCTCTGGTTATTGGTAAAATTGAAATCACCCGAAAAGAAAAGGACAAAAACATTGCCTATGGAATCTGGTACATTCGTGTGTACCGAAAGAGAAGCGATCTATGGCAAATGATTTCGCATCGCACCACCCGCGAATGGCATACATAGAGACGGATATTTTTATTTAATTAATTGAGTGATTGCCACCAGTGTAAAACCACTTCATCGTTTAAATTTCTTTATGGTGATTTAGCGTATTAAATATGCGTCTATGAATCGCCTTTTATCCTTCCTGTTCATTTTTACTTGTACGCTCGCTGCCGCACAACATGTTCCCACCTTCGAAGAAGTAATTTCACTTCGCAGCGTTGGAGTAGTAACTCTTTCTGCTGATGGAAAACATATTGCCTATACCGTACAATCGACCGACTGGAATGAAAACCGCTTTGATACAGAGATTTGGTTAAGCAAAAATGGAGAAAAGCCCTTTCAACTAACAAACACAACAAAAAACACCAGTACGAATCCCGCATTTTCTCCTGATGGACAATGGATTGCTTTTTTGGCAGACCGTGGAGCTAAGAACCAGATTCATGTAATGCGTTTGGAGGGTGGTGAAGCGCGGGCACTAACCAGAGAGGAGGAAGGCATATCATCTTTTGAGTGGCATCCATCGGGTAATAAATTATTTTTTTTGAAAACGGAAAAAGAAGACAAGACAAAGAAGGAAAAGGAAAAGCGATATGGAGGTTTTGAAACCGATGATAAAGAATACACACTTTCGCATCTGTGGCAAGTAGACTTCCTGCCTGATATGAAAGACCCTTCCGAACTTCCCTGTTATGAAACGGAAGATTCTCAAAAAGAAAAAGCAGGGTGTATAGAATTACCGAAAGCGGTGAGGCTAACAGAAGGAAATTTCACGGTCACTTCATTTACAACATCACCGGATGGAACCAAAGTGGCCTTTGCCCATCAGCCGGATCCATTGATTAATTCATTTTTGAAATCGGATGTATCGGTGGTTGAATTGAGTGACAAAAGAATCACGCTGATAATTTCAAATCCAAGCTCTGACGGAGTGGAGGATTGGTCTCCGGATTCCAAAGAAATTCTATTTACATCCAACGGGAATGATACGACTTCCAACTTTTACACCAACTCAAAATTGTTTGCGATAAACCTCTCAACCAAAGTCACCCGGCAATTGGCAAAAAGTCTGGATGAAGATATGGGTGGATTTTCGTGGGAAGCATCGGGTATCTATTCTTCGGTTTGGAATAAAACAAAAAGACATCTTTATAGGGTCGATCCTGCAACTGGGAATCATTCTGTGCTGCTAACTACGCCTGAACAGGTACTTGGATTTTCATTTTCAAAAAATGGTGCCAGGGTTGCCTTTGTTGGAAGAAATGGAGATCAGTTGAACGAAGTGTTTGTTGCAGACCTTGCTTCCATGCAACCGGCAAAGATTACGGATATGACAAGCCAGACAGCCGAATGGAAAACCGCACAAAGCGAGGTGATCAGCTGGAAAAGTAAAGATGGGGCAATCATCGAAGGGGTATTGCATAAACCAGCCGATTATGATCCAACAGTAAAGTATCCGTTGCTGGTGATGATCCATGGCGGCCCAACCGGCATTGATACCCCTACTCCTGTGCCCGGTTATGTGTACCCGGTTTTGCAATGGTTGGATAAAGGGTGTTTAGTGCTCCGTCCGAACTACCGTGGTTCAGCAGGTTATGGTGAAGCATTTCGTTCATTGAATGTAAAAAATCTTGGTGTGGGCGATATGTGGGATGTCATGAGCGGTATCGATTATCTCGATAAGAAAGGAATGATTGATAAAACTAAAATGGGAAGCATGGGTTGGAGTCAGGGTGGATATATCTCTGCATTTCTTACTACCAATACCGATGTATTTAAAGCGATCTCCGTGGGAGCGGGCATTTCTAATTGGATGACGTATTATGTTAGTACAGATATCCATCCGTTTACCCGACAGTATTTGAAGGCGACACCCTGGAGTGATGAAATAATTTACAAGAAGACTTCGCCCATGACTAACATTAATAAAGCAAAAACACCAACGTTGATTCAACACGGTGAGTTTGACAGGCGGGTGCCTATTGCGAATGCGTATGAATTGTTACAAGGCCTTCGTGATAAAGGTGTCCCCAGCGAATTAATTGTTTACAAAGGTTTTGGTCACGGCATCACCAAACCAAAAGAAAGACTGGCTGCCACCTGGCACAACTGGCAATGGTTTAATAAATATGTATGGGGAGAGAATGTAGAGATGCCAATGGGTGAGAAGAAAGACTAAAAATTCTACAGGGAGAGTATTTTAATCCTTCCATCGGATTCCACACCCGATTGCTTTTGTTTTTGTAACAGCTACTGCTTTATTTTCCAGCAATGCATCTACGGCATCCGCTACATAATGTTTGGTTGCCGCCTCGGCATCACGGGCATTGTCATCAATGGCGCCAATGTAGACGACCTTTAATTCTTTTGTTAAAACAAAAACATGCGGAGTATTGGTTGCGCCAAAGGCTTTGGCCACATTCTGCGTTTCGTCAAAGAGGTATGGAAATTTATAACTTTTCTTTTTCGCAATTCGCACCATGTCATCGTAAGAATCCCCTCCTCCTTCATTTGCATTGATGGTGATTACTGGAAATCCTTTTGATGAATATTTTTCATTCAGCGCTATGATGCGTTGATTGTAGGCCTTTGAATAGGGGCACGTGTTACAATCAAAAATTATAATGTAACCCTTGGCATTCTTATAATCATACAGAGATACCATTCTGCCATCTGCATTTTTCAATTTGAAATCAGAGGCAGTGTCACCTACCTCATAACCTTTCTTCACCGGATGTGCGGCCACCAATAGGATCAGACACATCATCAAACCAGGTATTCTTCTCATTCTCAAAAAATTTAATTTTCAACTTCTTCGATCAGCTTTTCGAGTTCTCCCTCATGCAGTTCTTTTTGAACAAATTTTCTCTTGCCGGTTTTGGTATTTACAATGAGCGTTGCCGGCAAGGCACCACTCCAGCTTTTGTCAATTTTGTCAATCCAGTCATTGGGGTTTTGTTCGGCCAGAATCACCACCTTAGATTGTAATTTCTTTCGACCAATGAACCGGTAAACTTTTTCTGTGTTGGGGTCCAGGTCGTAATCCATACTTACCAGAGTAACATCAACGCTTTTATTCTCCTGATTCAAAGTTTCAAAAAAGGGAATTTCCTTTACGCAAGGGGCACACCAGGTTGCCCAAAAGTTGATCACCTGCACCTTATCAGAAGGCTTATTGATCAGTTGCTGCAGGTCTTTGAGTTTGATTTGTTCGGCTTGTTGCCCCCTTGCCGATGAGCAGATCAAAAGCAAGAATGTTATGATATAAAAGAACCTCATTTGATTGGGAAGATGTTGTTTAGAACTAATTTGTTTTTCCTTTTTGTAGACAGTAAAGATAGTCATGTAAGGTAATTGAAAGAAGTTATAGTAAAAGGGTAGAATTCAAGCACTTATAAAGATGCAAAAACGGGCTCAAAAAGAATTCCACAAATATAGATAGTTGTCAACATTAGGAGAATATTAGAGTTTAAAAATCTGATTATCAAATAATTGCATGCATTTTGATACATCGATTCTTTGTGGACAACTAAAACGCACACTGATTGAAGCTTTTAGAAAAGCCTGGTTCTAAATAGCAGATTTTCAAGTTCATAGAGGATGTATTTCAGTCAAAAATAAACTAAAAATGGCATCAGAAAGGGTTCAAAAGTTATTGGGTATTCACATTCCTATCGTTCAGGCGGGCATGGTTTGGTGCAGCGGCTGGCGATTGGCTTCTTCAGTAAGTGAGGCGGGTGGTTTGGGCCTGATTGGGGCGGGCTCGATGCACCCGGAAACGCTTCAGGACCATATCCGGAAATGCAGAGCGGCTACCTCAAAGCCGTTCGGAGTGAATGTACCCTTGCTCTATCCAAAAATTGATAAGATCATGGAGATTCTGGTAGAGGAAAAAGTAAAAATCGTTTTCACCTCTGCTGGCAATCCCTCGTTGTGGACTGGCTTTTTAAAGGACAAGGGGATCACCGTTGTTCATGTTGTTTCAAGTTCCAGGTTTGCCAAAAAAAGTGAACAGGCCGGAGCGGACGCAGTGGTGGCCGAAGGGTTCGAAGCCGGTGGGCACAATGGTCGCGAGGAAACCACTACGCTTTGCTTAATACCCATGGTGTGCGATGCGGTATCCATACCGGTAATTGCTGCAGGAGGCATTGGCTCTGGCCGATCGATGTTAGCGGTTGAGGCATTGGGTGCCGAAGGCGTTCAGATCGGGACACGGTTCGCTGCAAGTGTAGAGTCGTCCGCTCATGAGGCTTTCAAGAAAAAGATCATTGAACTGAATGAGGGAGATACGGCTCTTACTATGAAGCAACTTACTCCTGTGCGCCTCATTAAAAATGAATTTTATCAGCACGTGGCGCAAGCCGAACAACGAGGCGCTTCTGCTGAGGAGTTGCAAAAATTATTAGGAAGAGGGAGAGCAAAAAAAGGAATTTTTGAAGGTGATCTGATCGAAGGAGAACTGGAAATCGGACAGGTGGCAGCATCAATCAGGGACGTAAAGCCAGCGGGAGAGATCTTGAATGAGATCTGGAATGATTATCATGAGGCAAAGAGAAAACTTTGCGCATCATAAATCCAGAGTTTGATCATTTGAGCGCCATATCGAATGAATTTGCATGGACGTCCTCCGCTTTGTTGTCTACAACAGGCAATGCGCCCTGATCAGATTTTCTAAACCACTCATGATAGTCGTGATATTGAATGCAATCCTTTAAGATCACTTCATCCCTTAAAATCTTTATTATTTTCTCTTTCGGAAAAGAGGCATGGATGCGCTCGCTTTGTTCCTTTGTCAAATTTGAAATACGAACAAATTCGATCCCCTTGTAAAACTCTCTCTCTATCATGGCAGTATAGGTGTAGTGTAAATGTTTCTTCGACAAAATTGGTAACCAGAGGTTTAATTTTAATCAGAGATTGAGTTAAGTTTAAATCATTAAATTATACATAGTGAAATACAGCACCTATACACCCGTTTACTGCCTCTTGTCGGTACTTCTTTGGATTTCTTGCAGCGAGCAATCATCGAATGCACCGGGCAAGTCAGCAATTTCAGATGATTTTAGAAATTACTGGTATGCAGGTAAAGCAGAAGTGAACTCATATACGATTAGGCAAAGCCGATATGGGGAGGAGCGGAATGGTAAAGCCATGATGATCTTTGTCACCGAAGATTTATCTATCAATAAACAAGTAAAACTGGATGACCCCGACAAGGCCGGAACAGATAAAGCAAGTGTATTGAAATTAAACATGACGAAAAATTTTGTTACCGGCATTTATCCTTACTCGATGATGCTCTCGACCTTCACACCGATTGACAACAATCATGTTCCTCACACGTTAAAAGTCACCATGACCATCCAGGAGTGGTGTGGCCAGGTATTTTCACAGGTGAATTTGAAACATAAAAATTATGTAATCACCGGTCATTCCTACTTTGAAAAAGAGGGAGACGAAAATCTCAATTTAAAAGTGGCCTGGCTCGAAGACGAGCTATGGAATCGTATCAGGCTTGATCCACAAAGCCTACCGATTGGAGAAGTTGAAATGATACCCGGATTATTTTTCTCACGCCTAAATCACATAGGCCTCAATATCGAAAAAACAAACTGCTCGAAAGAAGAGACCTCTGATCTGGTTGTGTATACGATAACGTACCCTTTGCATCAGCGTAGCATTGCGATTGAATTTGAGAAAGCATTTCCACACAGCATTAAAGGCTGGACGGAAACGCAGGAGCAAAATGGAAAGACGTACACGACAACCGCCACGTTGGATAAACAACTCATCACCGACTATTGGACAAAAAACAAAAATGAGTTTCTCTATCTGAGAGATTCACTCGGACTATCTCACCAAAATTATTAATCATGATCACCAATCAACGATCTAAATTTTCTTTGCCTCCAGGCAATGTATATCTGAACTGCGCCTACATGTCGCCCATGCTAAAATCCGTGGAGAAAAGAGGAATAGAAGGCATTCAAAAAAAAAGAAATCCAGCCGTTGTTACCGGTGAAGATTTTTTTACGGATACGGAAAAAGTAAGAAAGGAATTTTCAAAACTGATTAACGGGCAAGCAAATCGTGTGGTGCTGGTGCCTTCCGTTTCTTATGGCATGGCCAACGTGGTGAATAATATTAAATTATCATCTTCAGATAACATCATTGTGGCAGCAGAACAATTTCCAAGCAATTATTATCCCTGGCACCGGGTGAGTCAGGACACCGGTGCGAAATTAAAAGTAATTGCATCGCCTTATGAATTGGTCAATAGAGGAAAGTTATGGAATGAACGGTTGCTGGAAGCCATTGATCCCAACACCAAACTCGTAGCGCTGGGTAATGTTCATTGGGCAGACGGCACATTATTCAATCTGAAAGAAATCAGAAAGCGCACCAGAGAGGTTGGGGCCCTTCTGGTGATCGATGGAACACAATCGGTGGGCGCCTTGCCCTTTGATGTGAAAGAAATTCAACCTGACGCATTAGTGTGTGCCGGATATAAGTGGCTGATGGGTCCCTACTCGTTGGGACTTGCCTACTATGGTGAATATTTCGATCAGGGCAAGCCGGTGGAGGAGAATTGGATCAACCGACTCCACAGTGAAAATTTTGCCGGCCTGGTAAATTATGAAATCAACTATCAGCCGGGCGCATTGCGCTATGAGGTAGGCGAACACAGCAATTTTATTTTACTTCCTATGTTGCTCGAAGCAGTGAAGCAGATCAATCAGTGGAAACCAAAAGTGATTCAGCAATACTGCGCAAGCATTACCCGTAAGCCTATCACTATTCTTCAGGAGGCAGGCTATTGGGTAGAGAACGAAAAATTCAGAGGTCATCATTTATTTGGTGTGCGATTGCCCGCTCATGCCGAAGTGGACAAAATCAAGAAGACGCTGCAGAAAAATAAAATATCCGTCTCCTTCCGGGGCGATGCGATTCGTGTGTCACCTAATCTGTACAATAGCGAAGCAGACTTAATGAAGTTGGTGCGTGTGCTCGTTTCCGGAAAGGCATGACCTCCGCATCGCAGTCGCGCAAATATTTTATGGGGGGCGTGCTTATTGCACTTCTGGGCGCCATCTGTTTTTCCACGAAAGCCATTTTTGTAAAACTGGCTTATCGCGATACCATTGTAGATGCGATTTCTTTGTTAGCGTTACGGATGGTGTTTTCATTACCATTTTTTGTGGTATCGGCCTATGCGTCATCATCCAAACAGACCAACGTAAAATTCACTCCTCGCCAATGGGTGAGTGTTGCTGTGATCGGATGCCTCGGCTACTACATCAGCAGCCTGCTGGATTTTTTAGGATTGCAGTATGTGACGGCTGGCATTGAACGCCTGATACTTTTCATTTACCCTACGTTGGTGATGCTCATGTCATCTTTGATTTTCAAAGAGAGAATAAAACCCATCCAATGGATAGCGTTGGTAATTACTTATGTGGGATTGTTGATTGCCTTTATTGGCGAGGTGGATGTACAATCCGAGCACAGCAGTAATTTTATTTTGGGATCCGTGCTCATTTTCATTTGTGCGTTCACCTATGCAGCATATATCGTGGGCAGCGGACGCTTGATTCCCTTGGTAGGGGCCGCGAAGTTTAATAGTTATGCCATGAGTTTTGCATCTATTGGAGTATTGCTGCATTTCTTTTTGAATTCAGATATTTCCTTAATGAGTTTTCCACCGCTGGTGTATGTGTATAGTTTTTTGATGGCCATCATATCAACGGTAGTGCCTTCCTACATGGTGGTGGAGGGCATTAAAAGAATTGGCTCCGACAATGCGGCTATCGTAGGAAGTATTGGTCCGGTTTCAACGCTGGTGCTTGCTTATTTCTTTTTACAGGAGACGATTTCTCCTTTTCAAATTGTGGGCACACTCATGATTTTGTTTGGTGTGCTTTTGGTGAGTGGACAAAGGAGAAAAGAGTTGATTTAATTTTTACGCGCTCGTTTTTGTTAAACAATTAGTTCCGTAGGAACGACTGAATATTATAACAACGGACTTTAGAAAGGGGTTGATCCATCAGCATTTGGCAAGTAAATATTGAGCTGGTATAGAT
>Ga0163153_10001231_pt1 | contig 40761 bp, 31 predicted proteins | sample OliLakLV19MP6IB1_FD_148629 | JGI IMG/M metagenome (GOLD analysis project Ga0163153, IMG submission 148629) | Freshwater microbial mat bacterial communities from Lake Vanda, McMurdo Dry Valleys, Antarctica - Oligotrophic Lake LV.19.MP6.IB-1 | ecosystem: Environmental > Aquatic > Freshwater >... | reverse complement strand
GACCAATTAAAGGGACGCTATACTTATCTCCATCAGCCCAAACCCCCGTGTTGCTTCGGCTTGGGGCCGGGCTTTTGCTTGGTGAGTTTGCGGCCCAGACGCTTCTCGATCTGCTTGAGGAATGAGATCGAGGCGAGAGGCCGCCCCGTTCGCTCGCCCGCGCGGATGGCTTCAAGTTCGCCACTGCCGAGTTTTTCGCCCAGATACGCACTCCAATCATCGACGTGGGCGAGCAACGGTTTGACGCGCACGAGACCGTCGTCGCGCCCGGCCAAGTGTGCACGCGCACTCGACCACGGCCAATCGCGGGCGCGTGTCACCAGTTTTGCTCGTACGGGGTTTTGCTCGACATACCGCACGCAGGCCATCAGATGGCTTTCATCCATGGCCACCGATGCAAATCGCCCCTGCCAAAGGTAGCCCGTCCATCCCTTGCGCTCGTTGATCAGGCGCGTGTAACGCCGGTGCGCTTCGCTCAAAGCGGCGCGCAACCCATCAGGATCGGACGGCACCAGAACGAGATGCACATGATTGGGCATCAGGCAATAGGCCCACACCTCAACACCGGCCTGCTTGCAGCCCTGGGCCAGCAGTTCCTTATAGCGAACATAGTCGTCGTCTTCGAAGAACGTCCTCTGCCGCCGGTTGCCACGCTGCGTGACATGGTGCGGACAATCGGGAACAACAACGCGAGCGATCCGAGGCATGCGCGAGTTTGCCCGACGGGGGCCGGTATGTCAATTAAGTATAGCGTCCCTTAAATTTTTGGGGTCTGCCCCTGCCGGAGTTCTGTTTGCGCTCGAGGCCCAAGCGAGCCCGACCGGCACCATCGACAACTCTCCGCCGCCTCGGACCTCAAGGTGATTTTGCGCGGCGGCATTTCCGGCGCGCCGCGTATCGCGCGCCATGTCTGGCGCATGTGTGTGGGGCTGTTCATTGCCGCAGGCTCGTTCTTTCTGGGGCAGCAGCAGGTTTTCCCTGAGTCCGTTCGTGGCTCGGCAATTCTCTTTGTGCCGGTCTTTGCCCCGCTTGTGTTGATGATTTTTTGGCTTGTGCGGGTCCGGCTCACGAATTGGATCAAGCGTGAGGGGACCGCATCCAGTACCCACAATCAATAATCACTGATACATACTTGTCCGGTCCGGAGTTTGTGATTAGTAAGAAATTTCGCCGCGAAGCCGCGAAGGACGCGAAGAAGAGTGATCCAGCCGGTGAAAGTCCGGACTAGATAGGAGGTAGCGTTCGACTGGTAGCGCGTCTCGCCGTGGCCGGAGACCTCATCATGCACGAAAGGATCATGCCGGAACCTGGGAGGCCTCGCTCCGCAGTGACGGGCAACGCAAGTGCCGCTGGCCCGTAATCACGCAAGCGATTCCGGGCCGCGACGGGAAGTTCGAATGGACGAAGCCGTCGGGGGACAAGCGAGGGTTCGGACGAGGTTCATAGTACCAATGAAGCGCTCGAACATTTTCGTGAGGAGCGGAGGCGGAGAGCGTGGAGGGAAGGAGCCCCGGTCAAGGGAAAGATTGGCGATAGGTCGCGTGCCGGACTCTGTGCCGGCAAACGCGAGTCTTCTATTGTTTGTCTGCAGACTGGAGCTGCAATGGGCACCCAATGCCCCGAACGCCAGTCACGTTCGACCTTTGGCAGGAGCGGGGTCGCGGGAAAGCCGCACGCCGGGGTCTGTGCGGGGGGCGGTGAGCAATCACCGTCCCTACCGCGACCCGAAACTTCCACGAAATAGAGCGCCTTACAGTGCCTCGATGGCCGTCTGGCAGGGGGAAGGTGGTTGGTCGGCGCGTTTCATAGTGTCTACCACGCGTTGTTTTTCGGCCACGTTGAGGTCGATTTCGCTGGCGATGGATTTGATGAGGGCGTTGGCCTGGTCCTGGGTGAGGGAGCCGCCTTCAACGGCTGTGTCGATGACCGTGCAGGCGCCCAGATAGGCACCGCCAGCGCCGCCGACGACGCCGCCGAGAACGAGCCCGGCCGTTCCGCCCAATACGAAGACCAACAAGAATGCTAAAAACCGGCCCATGTGACGTTTCTCCTCAGTTGTATGCATACAGTATGTGGCTCTCGGGGGTTGATTCGCAAGTGCCGCGTCAACTGCGTCTGCGGGCCGCGGCTTGCGGGCTTGAAGTTGCGCTTCATTGTCAGTAGTTTCTGTCTTGACAGAAATAACTGTCAGGACGATCCCCATGTCCCTTTCCCCGGTTGTCGAAAAGATTGTGCTCCATTGGGGTGAAATGGGAGCGCGGTGGGGGGTTAATCGCTCGGTGGCGCAGATCCACGCCTTGCTGTGGCTGAATGGCCGGGCAATGACGGCGGACGAGATTTCCGAGACGCTAGGGATTGCGCGTTCGAACGCATCGACATCATTGGATGAACTGCAGACCTACAGACTGGTGACGCTGGTGCATGTTATCGGCGACCGGCGCAATTTCTACGAAGCCAAAGGCGACACTTGGGACGTGGTGCAGGCGATTGTCGATGAGCGCAAGAAGCGCGAGATCGATCCGACACTGGTGGTGTTGCGTGAAGCGCGGGCTCTGGCCGAGAGCGATGCATCGACGCCCGCCGATGTGCGAGAGCGTGTGACCGAAATGCTGGGCTTTATTGAGCGCATGACGGGCTGGTATGAACAGATGCGCCGGGTGCCGCGACCGACTCTGCAACGGCTGATCAAGCTGGGCGCGGGTGTGGCACGTTTCATCACCAGAAAGGCCAGCTGAGCATGGCGTCTTTGTTGTGGAGTGGTCCACGAGCGGTGTTTGAGACGCTTGATGGTCAAAGCAACGATACAATTGAGCGCATTATCGGCGCGCGTGCCTGGCAGTCATTGCCTGAGGCGGTGCGGCGGCGCTTCGAGCGCGTAACGTCTGCTACCTATCATGGCAAGACCGAAACACGCCTGAATGTGGTGGGGCGATTATTTTCATGGGCGCTGTTTCCGTTTGGGGCGCCGATTCCTGTTTTGACCGGCGTGCGTAAAGCGCTGGTTCAAGTGAACGTCAAAGATGGCGGCATGTCATGGACGCGAGTGTATCGCGGGCCGCTGGGGTTGGCGTTCCAAGTGCGTTCGATCAAGCGGCCGTCGGAGGATGGGCGTTTGTTCGAATGCTGTGCGGGTGGATGGACGATGCTGCTTGATGTCTTCGCCGGCCAGGGCAGCCTCGTCTTCCGCTCGTGCAGGTTTTTCTGGCGGATGGGCGGGGTCAGCTTCGCGTTGCCGGTGTGGCTGACACCCGGCATTGCCGAGGTCCGCCACACCGATCTTGGGGCCGGCCAGTTCCGCTTTACGCTCACATTCGATCACCCCTGGTTTGGCCGCACGGTGTTCCAGGACGGTGTGTTCGATGATCCACTGGAGTGACAGATGAGTGTCGTAGCTCTTGCCCTGCTGTCGCTGCAGATTGTGCTGGGGGCGCTTGACAATTTGTTGCATCATGAAATTACCGAGCGGCTGGCGTCACGCGTATCGGCGCGGCGCGAACTTGCCCTTCATGCGGCGCGAGAGTCGATCTATGCAGTTCTGTTTCTGGTATTTGCGTGGATGGAGCCTCGCGGGATTTTCGCCGTTGGTGTATTGGCATTGTTGCTGGGTGAAATTGTCATAACGATTGCCGATTTCCTTGAGGAGGACCGGTCGCGGCATTTGCCTCCTTTCGAACGCGTGCTGCACACAGTATTGGCCTTGATGTATGGCGGGTTCGTGATTGCGGTGGTTCCGTGGCTGGTGATGTTGGCTGAGGTGCCGAGTTCGGTACAATTCGTCAGTTATGGACTGGTGTCGTGGTTTTTTACGCTGGCGTCCATTGGGGTGTCGGCGTTTGCCATTCGCAATTGGGTTGCGGTGCGCCATTTGGGAAGTTTGAAGTTTCAAATCCCGGTTGTTCCCGAGAGCGGACGGACGGTTCTTATCACAGGCGGAACCGGCTTTGTCGGCAAGGTCGTGGTGGAACGATTGTGCGCGCGCGGCGATCGCGTCATCGTTCTGACCAGAGACGCCAGGCAATCAAAGACTCTCTTTGGAGCGCGGGTGATGCATGTTGAGGCGCTGGCGCACTTGCCCAAAGAAATCCGCATTGATGGCGTGGTGAACCTTGCCGGTGCGCCGGTCATCGGACTTCCTTGGACGGCTTCACGACGGCGGACGATTCTGGATTCACGTGTCGCTCTCACCAAGGCGCTGGTTGACTGGATGAAAACGCTTGATCGGCTCCCGCGCGTTCTCGTCAGTGGCTCGGCGGTGGGTTACTACGGGGAGCGCGGGGACGAGGTGTTGAATGAGGATGCGCCTTGCGGTTCGGGCTTTGCAGCCGGGCTATGCGGGGCGTGGGAAGACGCAGCGTTTGGCGCGCGCGAGTCCGGCGTCCGGGTTTGCTGCTTGCGCATTGGGTTGGTGCTCGGCCGCAGTGGTGGTGCCTTGCCGCTGATGGCCTTGCCCGTGCGGCTGGCGATGGGCGCGGTACTTGGGGGTGGTCAACAATGGATGAGCTGGATCAGCCGCGATGATCTGGTGCGGATGATTGTCAATGCGATCGACAGCGATGGATGGAGCGGTGCCATCAATGCAGTTGCACCCGAACCGTTGCGGCATGCCGATTTTCAGAGTGCACTGGCGCGCACGCTGAAACGGCCTCTGTTTCTGCGCGTGCCGGCATGGGTGCTCAGGCGCGTGTTGGGCGAAATGAGTTCGGTTTTTCTTCATTCCCAACGCGTTCACCCGCAGAAGGCACTTGAATTGGGCTTTGGTTTTGATGTGGGCTGGGCCGCAGATGCCCTGATGTTGCAATTGGCACCGTTTGTGGATGAATTTCCCGTGATGAAAGAGCGGTTGCAATTGGAGGGGGCGATGAGGGAAACTGCGCCGAAATCACCCCTAGCTGACGGAACACTCGATGACCATCACGATTTACGGCGCGCCATTGTCCCCCTTCGTGCGCAAGGTGCGGGTGGTGCTCGCCGAAAAGAAGCTTGAGTATAAACTTGATCCGGTGTCGCCGTTTGCGCCACCTCCGGGGTTTGGCGACATCTCGCCGCTGAAGCGCATTCCGGTGATGCGCGACGACAGCGAAGGACCGGACGCCATCCTGCCCGACTCCTCGGCGATATGTGCTTATCTGGAGCGCAAGCATCCAGCGCATGCCTTGTATCCGTCGAAGGCCTTCGACTATGGCCGCGCGTTGTGGTTCGAGGAATATGCGGACTCTGATTTTGTGGCGACAACGGGACTTGGAATGTTCCGCCCGGTTGTTATTAACAAGTTGATGAAGAAAGATGCGGATATAGCGCTGGCCACGGACACCTGGGAAAACAAGGTGCCGCGCTTTCTCGAGTATTATGAAAAGGAACTCGGCGCGCGCTCGCATTTTGTTGGCGACAGCTTTGGCATTGCCGATATCGCGGTTGCGTCTCCTTTCGTGAACGTGGCGCACGCAGGGTTCGCGCCGGACGCCGCCCGGTATCCAAATCTTGTGCGCTTTCTTAATGCGATTTTGGCGCGGCCCAGTTTTGCAGCATGTGTCGAAGGTGAGCGCAAGGCGCTGGCGTCTTTGGGGCTGACCTACGCGTTGTAGGTTTTGGGGAGGCGGGGACTGTGCGGAAAATATTGTTTGCGGCTTTGTCGGCGGTTGGTGCGATCTTGACAGGAGTGTCCATGGCGGAAGACGCCGATCCGTTTCAGTGGCTGGAAGAGGTCGAGGGCGAAAAGCCGCTGGCCTGGGTGCGGGCGCAGAACGAGCGGTCGCTGAAAGCGCTGCAGGCGGATGCTCACTATGAGGATCTGCAGACCAAGGCGCTTGCCATTCTGGAGGCCAAGGATCGCATTCCGGTGCCGGGCTTCAGGGCGGGACAGGTTTACAATTTCTGGCAGGATGATGTGAACGTGCGCGGGCTGGTCCGGCGCACGTCAGTCAATGAGTATCGGAAAGCGGCTCCCCAGTGGGATGTGGTGCTGGATGTTGACGCGCTGTCGAAAGCTGAAGGCGCGAACTGGGTTTACCAGGGAGCTGGGTGCCTGCAGCCCGACGAAACCAAATGCCTGGTCAGTCTGTCCGAGGGCGGCAAAGACGCTGTCGAAATTCGTGAGTTTGACAACACCGCGAAAACATTCGTGGTTGGGGGGTTCCGTTTACCTGCGGGCAAACAGAATGCCGACTGGCTGGATGCCGATACGCTTTATGTGTCGCGCGATTTTGGGCCCGGAACGATGACGGAGTCGGGGTATCCGTTCGTGGTCAAGAAGTGGGCTCGCGGCAGCAAATGGGAAGACGCGGTTGAAGTCTATCGCGGCAAGGCAAGCGATGTCGCAGCGGGCGCGCGTGTTTGGCGCGACGAAAACGGCAGAGTGCAGGCCGTTGTGTTCACGCGCTACCCATCGTTCTTTGAGACTGAGTATTATTTGTCGACGGATGGCGAGCCTGTGCGATTGCCGTTTCCGCTAAAGTCAAGTTTGCAGACGTTGGTGTCAAAGCAAATCGTGTTGACGCTGGAGCAGGATTGGGCTTGGGGCGGCGCGTCCTTTGTGAAGGGCACGTTGCTGTCGTTCGATCTTGAGGCGTTGAAACGCGATAGCGCCACGGCGAAAGCGACGGTGGTGTATGCCCCGGGCGGGCGCGAGTCGATTGAACAAGTATCGAGTTCACGCAACCGGTTGCTGGTGACGGTCTATGAAAATGTGAAGGGCGCACTGTACTCGTTCAGGTTTTCGAAGGGCACGTGGACGCGCAGCCGGCTGAAACTGCCGGCCAATGCCTCAATCAGCGTTGTGTCGGCGCGATCTGAAGACGATCAGGTTTTCGTGAATGTGGCCGGGTTTCTGGAGCCGGACGGACTCTATTTTGGTGATGTCTCAAAGGACAATTTTCAGAAGGTGAAATCATTGCCGCCGCGCTTTGATGCATCGTCGCTTGCGGTCGATCAGTTTGAAGTGGCGTCGACGGACGGCGTCAAGGTGCCGTATTTCGTGCTGCGCAAAAAGGGTCTGAAGTTTGATGGTGGGAACCCGACGTTGCTTTATGCCTATGGCGGGTTTCAGGTTTCGATGACGCCCAGCTATTCCGGGACAGTTGGCAAACTGTGGCTGGAACGTGGCGGGGTCTATGTGCTGGCCAATATCCGTGGCGGCGGCGAGTTCGGACCGGCCTGGCATCAGGCGGGGCTGAAGACCAAGCGCCAGATTATCTATGATGATTTTGTGGCGGTCGCGCAGGATTTGGTGACGCGCAAGGTTACGACTTCGCGCCGGCTTGGTATCATGGGCGGATCCAACGGCGGGCTGCTGATGGGCGTTGCGCTGACGCAGCGTCCGGAATTGTGGAACGCGGTGGTGGTTCAGGTCCCGCTGCTCGACATGCTGCGCTATCACAAGCTGTTGGCGGGCGCGTCGTGGATGGGTGAGTATGGCGATCCGGCTGATCCGGTTGAAGGCGCGTTCCTGCGCAAGATTTCGCCTTATCACAACCTGAAAGAGGGTGTGAAATATCCGGAACCGTTCTTCGTGACGTCGTCGAAGGATGATCGCGTGCATCCCGGCCATGCCCGCAAAATGGCCGCCAGGATGGAAGTGATGAAACTGCCGTTCCTCTACTACGAAAACATCGACGGCGGGCATGCGGCGGCGGCCAATCAGCGCGAGCGTGCGAAACGGATTGCGCTGGAGTTTACGTATCTGTCGAGGAAATTGATGGACTAACGAAGTTGAGCGGAGGGGTGGAGTGGGCGCACGATCTGCTGTAGAATGCTCGTGCTTTCTGGATACAAGCAAATGATCGACGATTCGCGGATTGTGGCCGATCCTAAAGTTATCGTGGGCTAGTCCGTTGTGCGCGGAACGCGACTTTCCGTCGAGTTCGTTATCGGGCTGCCCGCGGAAGGGTGGAGCCGCAAGGAAATACTCGATGATTATCCGAGCCTGACGGATGACGACATCACCGCATGCTTGAACTACGCGCGTGATGATTTGAGTTCCGAACGAGTATTTGCCTCTGAATAAGTATGCACTTCCTCCGGGACGACTGGCCGGGACGTTTTTCTGTGATAGAACAATCTCGCATTCGTTCGCGCGACTTACCCGGAAATTAATGCCCTCTCATGCTTGACATACTCAATCTGAAGCGCACGCCATTCCACGAGCGCACGTCGCAGCTTAGCTTGGCGCAGAATTGGAGGCGTTGGGCGGGCCATGTTGTTGTTGGATCTTATGAGCTTTCGCTCGATCGCGAATATTGGGCCATTAGGGATTCCGCGGCGCTGATCGATGTTTCGCCGTTGATGAAATATGTGATCGAGGGTCCCGATGCTGCGCGCCTGCTGCACCGGGTGACAACGCGTGACATCTTCAAGTTGGCGATCGGCCAAGTCTATTACACCGGCTGGTGCGACGACGAGGGCAAGCTGCTTGACGATGGCACCGTGACGCGGTTGGAGGACAAGCGCTTTCGCATGACCTCTGCCGAGCCGTCGTTGCGCTGGTTGTCGATGAACGCGGTGGGCATGGACGTCAGGATCAGCGAAGTCACAGATCAGATGGCGGCGTTGAGCCTGCAGGGTCCCAAGTCGCGCGCCATTCTGAACCGCTGTTGCAAGGACACGATTGATAAACTCAAATACTTCCGGATGATGCACACCAGCATCGGCAACGTGCCGGTCAGCGTATCGCGCACCGGTTACACCGGTGATCTGGGTTATGAAATCTGGATGGATGCAGGGCAAGCCTTGCCAGTCTGGGATGCTCTTATGTCGTCCGGTGATGACTACGGCATCGCGCCGTGCGGCATTCTTGCGATGGACATGGCGCGGGTGGAGGCGGGTCTGTTCATGCTGGATGTAGATTACACTGCAGCGAACCACGCCTGGATCGGCGGGCAAAAGTCGACGCCCTTCGAGATGGGTCTGGATTGGGCAGTCAACCTCGACAAGAAGGGCTACTTCGTCGGCCGCCGTGCGCTCGAACGCGAAAAGCGCGAGGGGCCCGCGTGGAAACTCGTGGGCCTCGAAATCGATTGGGCCGGTCTCGAGCGTCTATTCGCCGACGTCGGGATGCCGCCGCAAATTCCTGGCATGGCCGTGCGCGGGAGTCTGCCGGTGATGCACTTGGGCAAACAAGTCGGCTACGCTTCGACCAGCACGTGGTCGCCGGTCTTGAAGAAGTACATTGCCCTGGTGCATGTGCAGCACCCGTACTACGAACCAGGAACCGCACTCACCATGGAGGTAACGGTGGAACACCACCGTCGCCAAACACCTGGCAAGGTGGTCAAGCTGCCGTTCTACGAACCCGAGTGGAAGAAGAAGTAAGTGTCAACCAACCAATACGACGCCATCGTCATCGGCGCGGGTCATAACGGTCTGATCGCTGGAGCCTATCTTGCGCGTGCGGGCAAGAAGGTTGTGGTGTTGGAACGTCGTGAGGTTGTTGGAGGGGCCGCTGTCACTGAGGAAATCTTTCCCGGTTATCGCTTCACCGAATTTTCCTACGTCGTCAGCCTGCTGCGCCCGGAAATCATCCGTGACCTCGAGCTGCCGCGCCATGGTCTCAAAATCTTGCCGCTGCCCAGTACCGTGACGCCGATGGACAACGGCGACTATCTCGCGCAATGGGGCGATCATGATCAGACCCGGCGCGAGATTTATCGCCATTCGCCGCGCGACGCGGAGGCTGCCGAGGAATACAGCCGTGTCATGGCGCGCGCGGCCAAAGCCATCAAGCCGGTGATCGGTCTGGTGCCGCCGGACCCGTCGTCGATGTCGCCGCGCGATCTGATGGGCCTGCTCAAGCTCGGCAGATATGCCAAAAGCCTGAGCGAGAAGGAACTCTACCGCATCGCGAAACTGATCACGCAGTCGACGGCTGACCTGCTGAACGAATGGTTTGAGTTCGATCCGCTCAAGGGCACCAAATCGGCGAGCGGCATCATCGGCACATTCCTCGGCCCCCATTCGCCGGGCACCGCTTATGTGTTGTTGCATCATTACATGGGGGAGATTGACGGTGCTTTCCGCGCCTGGGGCTTTGCCAAGAACGGTACCGGCGGCGTGACGGCAGCGATTGCAAGCTCGGCGCGCGCCTTGGGCGTTGAAATTCGAACTGGCGCATCGGTCAAGCAGGTGATCGTCAAAGGCGGCCGCGCGGCGGGCGTCGCGCTGGAGAACGGAGACGAACTGCAGGCGAAGGTCGTCCTGTCGGCTGCCGATCCAAAGCGCAGCTTTTTGCAATTCGTAGAGGCGAAGCACTTTCCTGAGGAGTTCACTCAGCAGATCAAAAACTTCCGAGTCCGCGGTTCGTCGGGCAAGGTCAACATTGCACTCAGCGAGTTGCCAAACTTCACTTGCCTGCCGGGCGAAAGCCCGCTGCATCGCGGCGCCATCTCGATCAGCCCGAGCATGGAGTACATCGAACGTGCTTACGACGAGGCCAAGTACGGCCAGTTTTCAAAAAACCCCTACATCGACATCATCATCCCCTCGATGATCGACCGCGATATGGCGCCGCCCGGCCACCACGTCATGTCGTGCTTCGTGCAATATGCACCTTACGACATCGAAGGCGGCTGGGACGACGCCAAGCGCGATGCTTTCGGCGAGACGGTGATCTCCACCATCGAGCGCTATGCGCCAAACATCCGCCGCGCCATCGTCGGCAAGCAAGTGATCACACCCAAGGACATCGAACGCATCGCGGGCATCACCGGTGGCAACATCTTCCACGGCGAGCTGTTGTTGCATCAGCTGTTCTTCCTGCGTCCGGCGGCGAAATGGGCTGACTTCCGTACACCATTGCCCGGGTATTACTTCGGCGCTTCGGGCGCGCATCCCGGCGGCGGCGTCATGGGCGCGGCCGGCAAAATGGCGGCGCAAGAAGTCTTGAAGGATTGGCGCTGATGGGGAGCTTCGACGTCATTGTCATCGGCGCCGGCCTGAACGGCCTCGTCACGGCGAATTATTTGGCCAAGGCGGGAAAGAAGGTGCTGGTGCTCGAACGCCGCGCCATTGCCGGCGGTCAAGCGGTGACCGAGTTCTTCGGCGAGGGATTCCAGGTAGACGCGCTACATGCTGGGGGCCAATTGCGCCCAGACATTGTGAGCGATCTGGGCCTGAATTTGCCTGCCTCTGTCAGCGAGCCGTTGATTTCGATTTTGCCCGAGGGCCGCCGACTGCACTTGACGGCGGACTCCGATGCACAAACGCTAGCGTCCATCCGAAGCATGTCCAAGCGCGATGCCGAACGTTGGCCGGAATTCGTTGCGTTCATGACACAAGCAGTTGCGTTCCTTGATGCCGCCTATCTTACTCCGATGCCTCGTTTGCCGCACGTTTCCCTCGCGGATGGATGGCCCCTCGCCAAGCTCGCACTCAAGCTGCGCCGCCTCGGTTCAAGGGGCATGTTCAAGGTGATCCGTGCGATGCCGATGTCGGCACTGGAACTTACCGAAGAGTGGTTCGAAACGGACGCCGTGCGTGCAGCGGTCGCCAGCGTCGCGATCAGCGGGCATACGCTGGGTCCCATGTCGGCAGGCACCGGTTACACCCTGATGCACAACTGGCTTAACCGCGGCGGCCTGGGTCAGCGACGCGTGGACGGCGGCACCGGCCGCATCGCCGATTCGCTGGTCGCATCGCTGAAGACGCGCGGGGGAGAACTGCGCTTGTCTATGGACGTGAAGAACGTGCTGGTCGAAAATCAACTCGCGCGCGGCGTGCGGTTGGCGAACGGCGAGGAAATCCTTGCGCAAACTGTCATCTCTGCTGCCGATCCGCGCCATTCGTTGCTCGATCTCGTAGGCGCGCCCGAGCTGCCGCCGGAATTCGTTTGGGCGGTGCAGTCGATCAAGATGCGGGGCGCGGTTGCCAAAGTGCATCTGCTGACCGACGGCCATCACGGTGTGCCCAAGGGCACGCTCGTCATCGCCCCGTCCGTTCGCTACCTGGAGCGTGCTTACGACGCGGCCAAGTACGGCGAGATGTCGAAAGAGCCCTATTTGGAAATCACGATGGCCGGCCGTGTGGTCTCACTACATTTCCAGTTCGCACCTTACAACTTGCGCAAGGGCGATTGGGAACAAGAGCGACCGGCATTGGAACGCTGCGCCATCGACACAGCTGCGGCCGCATTCCCAGAGCTCAAGGCGTCGATCCGGCAAGTCAAATCTCTGACCCCGCTCGATTTTGAGAAAACCTACGGCCTGACCGAAGGCGACCTCAATCACGGTCAGCTGATCCTCGACCAGATGTTCTTCATGCGCCCGATGCCAGGCTGGTCGAACCACAAAACCCCGATCGACGGCTTCTACCTCTGCGGCAACGGCATCCACGCCGGCGGCGGCATCAGTGGCGCCAGCGCCCGCAATGCAGCAAGCGAGGCGTTGAAGAGAAAGTGATCCCTTGGAGAGCGCTCTGGAAAATAGAGGCTTGGCGCTTACTGCAACGTTGCGCTGTCCAGGTTTAGTTTGTCGACTGGAATTCGTTCTAGGGTTGGGCGCTTTTTCTTGAGAGCTTTGAAAAATATCGCGCCGTCGCCGACAACCACGATGTTCGCGTTGGTGGGGTCGTAGAGGCGGGCGGCAACTGCCTTGACCTGATCGGGTGTGACCGCGCTGACGTCGGCGACGTAGCTTTGAAGTTTGTCGAGCGGGATGGCGAAGGCGGCGAGCTGGGTCAGTTGTGCACCCATGCCCGAAGCGGTTTCCACGTCGCGGCCGAACGAGCCGATGAGATTGGCTTGGCGGGCGCTCATTTCCTGTGGCGCGGGCAGCGCGTTGCCCAGCCGCTTGAGTTCGATCTCCATCAGGTCGACGACTTGTACTGCGGCGTCGTTGCGGGTCTGCGCCAGCGCGACGATGGGGCCTGGCGCGAGGCGTTGCGGCAGGCTGGAATTCGCGCCGTAGGACAGTCCGCGCTTGATACGGATTTCCTGGTTCAACCGCGCAGAATAGCCGCCGCCCAGGATCGAGTTAGCCACCAGCGCGGGGAAGAAGTCGGCGTGAGTACGCGCGAGGCCGCGCATGCCGAAGCTGACGGCGGCTTGGCCGGACTTCGGTAAATCGATGAGGACAACGCGTTCTCCGCCAGCTGATTTTGCCGCGTCGGGTTTGGGGCCAAGAGGTGTTACGGGCTTGGCCCAATCGCCGAAGAATTTTTCGGCGAGTTTGAAGCCATCTTCCGCCGCGACATCGCCGGAAATCACCAGCACCGCGTTGTCAGGACGCCAGTGGCCGGTGTGGAAATTCGCCAGGTCGTCGCGCTTGATCTTGGCGATGCTGATGGGAGAGGCGACGCCGCCGTAGGGCTCGGTTCCAAACAGCAGGCGCGACATCGCATAGCGCGCGACGTTGCCGGGCTGGCGCAGGCTGACTGACAGACCGTCAAGCGTTTGCTGGCGCTGCCGCTCGACTTCTTCCGCAGCGAAGGCCGGATTGCGCGCCACATCGGCCGCGATGGCGAAGGCTTCGCCAGTACGGCTCGACAGGGTTTCGAGCGAGACGCTGGAACTGTCAGCTCCGGCGGCAGCGCTGAGCGAGGCGCCCAGCGACTCGATCTGGCGGGCAATGTCGGTGGCGCTGCGCGTCTTGGTGCCTTTGCTCAGAACGTCGGCGGCAAGCGACGCCAGACCTGCGCTTGTGATGGGGTCGCTGCTTGATCCGGACAAAATGCGAAGTTCGGCGCTGACCAGGGGCAAGTCTCGCTTGGAAGCGACGATTACGCGCAGGCCGTTGGCGAGCATGCGTTCGGCGGGCACGGGCAGCTTTGCCGAAACAGCAGCGCCGGGGGCCGGCGCCTTGGCACGGCTCGCCTCGGGGGCGAGAGTGTAGATTGTGACTTCGGCTTTTGGGATATCGAGCTTTTTCGACTGGATCGTGGGAGAGAGCGCGATGGTGTCGGCTTTGGCATCCTTGGTTTTTGCGTCGGCCGAGAGGTAGCGGATCGTGATGCGCTGTTGATCGTTCAGGATCGTCTTCGCCACGCGCTGCACGTCGGCGGCGGTGACGGTCTGGATGGCGGCGAGCAGCTTGTCGGCGTATTTCGCGTCGCGGAAGCGAATGACCGAGTTTGCCAACTCCGTGGCGCGTCCGAAGGCAGTTTCGCGTTCGCTCAGCGTTGCAGAGACGAGTTCGTTTTTGGCTTCGTCGAGTTCAGCTGCTGTGACAGGTGCGTCACGCAGGCGGGCGATTTCGGTCATCAGGCTTTTCACGCCGTCGTCGGGCGATTTGCCTTCGCTCAACACCGCAGCGAGCGTGTAGGCACCGGGATCGCGCGTGGCCTCAAGGTTCGTGAAGACCTGGGCCGCGACCTGTTGGGTGTAGACCATCGACTGATAGAGGCGCGAGCTTTCGCCCTTGGCCATGATGGCGTCGAGCACGGTAAGAGCGGCGAGATCGGGACTGAGCGAATTTGGCTGCGGATATGAAATTGAAACGGCGGGCAGCGGCGTGTTGGGTTCATAGACGGTGTAGTCGCGCGGTGCGGTGCGTGCGGGTTCTTGCGCGGTGACGCGCGGAATCGGGCGCTTGGGTGTTGCGAGCGGCGCGAAATACTGATCGACCCATGTGTCGAGCTGGGCCTGATTGAAATTGCCGGAGACAACGAGCACGGCGTTGTCGGGTCGGTAATAAGCGGCGTGGAAGGCGCGCACGTCCTCAACGGTGGCCGCATCCAGGTCTTCGATCGATCCGATGCCCGGCCGGCCATAGGGGTGGACCGCGAAGTTTGCTTGCGCGAGATAGAGGCCGAACAATTTGCCATAGGGCGAGGCAAGGATGCGCTGGCGGTATTCCTCTTTCACGACGTCGCGTTCGGAGGCGAAGATCGTCTGATCGACGACGAGCGAGCCCATGCGGTCGGCCTCGGCCCACAAGATGCGCTCAAGATGGTTGGCGGGAACAACTTCGTAGTAGTTGGTGAAGTCGTCATAAGTCGAGGCGTTGTTGAAACCGCCGACGTCCTCGGTCAAGCGGTCGAGCGTTTCGGCCGGCATGTTGCGCGTCGCCTTGAACATGATGTGCTCGAAGAGATGCGCAAAGCCCGAGCGGCCGAGGGGATCGTCCTTGGAGCCGACGTCGTACCAAACCTGGACTGACACGTTCGCCGTATTGGCGTCGGGCATTGCATATACTTTGAGGCCGTTCGCCAGCGTGCGTTCGGTGTAGGCGAGTGGGGCCACCTTCAGCGTTTTGGCGCCGGGCTCAGTGGGCAGCTTGGTTGCGGGTTCGGAACAGGCCGTGACCGACAGAATAACCAGCGCCGACACGGCGGCGGATGCGAACGTTCTCATGAGCGACTCCCCAATTTGGCAGCAGGTTAAGCGAGTGCACGTGCCCGGCGCAAATCACGCGATTGTGTCACATGTGCGCCCACGACTTAGCAGTTTTTTTAACGCTGACGCATAGAGCCTGTGCTCTGCCTCCAGGATACGCGCCGACAGTGTTTCTTCCGTGTCGCCGGCCAGCACCGGCACTTCGGCCTGGGCGATGGCCGGTCCGGCGTCTAGCTCAGGCACGACGTAATGTACCGTGCATCCGGATATCTTCGCACCGGCAGCCAGGGCTTGCGCCTGGGGCTTCAGCCCACGAAACGCGGGCAGCAGGGAAGGGTGGATGTTGATGATGCGCCCGTTCCATTGGCGCACGAAACCCGGCGACAGAATGCGCATGAAGCCTGCAAGGCAGATGAACTCGATGTTTGCTGTGGTCAACACGCGATGAAGTTCCGCGTCGTAGGCCTCGCGGTCGCGATGTTCGCGGCGAAAGCGGGTTTGATCCACAAGTTCGGTCGCAACGCCGAGCGATTGCGCGATAGCGAGCCCCTCTGCATCAGGGCGGCTTGAGATAACCAATGCGATCTCGGCGGGATAATCGGGCGCGCGTGCGGCCTCGATGAGAGCACGCATATTGCTGCCGCGGCCCGAGATGAGAATGGCGACGCGTATCACGCGCTCAAGTGTCCGCGGTAGCGCACTGCCGGCTCACCTTTGCCTTTGATCAGATGGCCGATGCGGAAGACGCGCTCACCTGCTTCGGTCAGGATGGTTTGCGCTTGCGTTGCGTGTTCGGCCGACACAATCGCGATCATGCCGATGCCACAGTTGAAGGTGCGCAGCATTTCGCGCTCCTCGACGCCACCCATGCGCGGCAGCCACTGAAACACCGGCGGCAACTTCCATGCGCCCAAATCGATGTCGAGGTCGAGATCGTCCGGCACTACGCGTGGCGCATTCTCCGTCAAGCCGCCGCCGGTGATGTGGGCGAAGCCCTTGACTTGCCCGCCGCGGATCAAGGCCAAGGCACTCTTCACATAAATGCGGGTCGGCGTCAGCAAGGCTCGACCCAGCGTTTCGCCCTTGGTGAAGGGCGCTGGCGCGTCGTATTTCAACGCGTGGTCCGTAACGATGCGGCGCACCAGTGAAAACCCGTTCGAGTGAATGCCCGAAGAGGCCAAGCCCAGCACTACGTCGCCCTCGGCCATGTCGCGGCGTGGCAGGACCTGATCGCGCTCGACGGCGCCGATGGCGAAGCCCGCGAGGTCGTAGTCGCCGCGTGCATACATGCCCGGCATCTCGGCCGTCTCGCCGCCGACCAGCGCGCAGCCTGCCTGACGGCAGCCTTCGGCGATGCCTTTGACGACAGACGTAGCCATCGCGACATCGAGCTTGCCGGTCGCGAAGTAATCAAGAAACAGCAAAGGCTCGGCGCCCTGCACGACGATATCGTTGACCGACATGGCGACGAGGTCGATGCCGACGGTGTCGTGGATGCCGGATTCAATGGCGACCTTGAGCTTGGTTCCCACGCCGTCAGTGCCGGCGACCAGAAGGGGATCCTTGAATCCTGCGGCTTTGAGATCGAACAAGCCGCCGAACCCGCCCAAAGCCGCATCGGCACCGGCGCGCGCCGTCGATTTGGCCAGCGGCTTGATTGCCTCAACCAACGCCTCGCCGGCATCGATGTCAACGCCGGCCTGGGCGTAGGTGAGGCCGTTCTTGGGTGTGGTCATGGTGTTCCGTGGCCTGTTGGGTTGGTCGCGTTAAAGCAGAACTCAATAGTCAGGCCAAGCCAGAGGGATGCTTTGCTCACAGATGGTCCCTTCTATATGGTCCGCGCTCCATTTTGCGCCGGATTCATCTATTTGGTGCGCGAGAGACAGCGAAACATGAGCCAAAATCGAATCCTGATTACCAGCGCCCTTCCTTACATTAACGGCATCAAGCATCTGGGCAACTTAGCGGGGTCAATGTTGCCCGCCGATGTTTATGCGCGTTACCAGCGTGCGCGAGGGCGAGATGTCTTGTTCATTTGTGCGACCGATGAACACGGCACCCCGGCGGAACTGGCCGCCTTGGGTGAAGGGTTGCCGGTTGCCGACTATTGCGCGAAGTGGTGGGGTGTTCAGAAAAAGCTCTCAGACGGTTTCGGACTTTCTTTTGATCATTTTGGCCGGTCTTCCAGCGCACAGAACCGCGAACTGACGCAGCATTTTGCCAAAGTGCTGTGGGAGAATGGCCATATCGAAGAACGCACTACGCGACAGGTTTACTCCAAGGCCGAGGCGCGGTTTCTGCCGGACCGCTATGTCATCGGGACCTGCCCGCATTGCGGCTATGACCGGGCAGGGGGTGACCAGTGTGAAAACTGCACGCGGGTGCTTGATCCGGCCGACCTGAAGTCGCCGCGCTCTGCATTGTCGGGATCGACCGAGATTGAATTTCGCGACAGCAAGCATCTGTTTTTGAAGCAATCGGGGTTTTCGGACGAGTTGCGGGCCTGGATCAATTCCAAAGCAGAATGGCCTCAACTCGTTAGTTCGATCGCCTTGAAGTGGTTGGATGAGGGTCTGCAGGATCGCGGAATTACGCGCGATCTATCCTGGGGCGTGCCGGTGAATGCTGAGACCTGGGGTCCAAATCCGCAAGGGCAACGTCCAGACCTCGAGGGGCTGAAGGGTAAGGTGTTCTACGTCTGGTTCGATGCGCCGATCGAATATATCGGCGCGACGCGCGAGTGGGCGGATGCCGCACCGGGTTCGAGTGCGCGCGACTGGAAATCGTGGTGGGTGGGCGAAGAAGCGCAAGCCAAGGTTCGCTATGTGCAATTCATGGGCAAAGACAACGTGCCGTTCCACACGGTTGGCTTTCCGGTGACAATATTAGGCTCTGGGGAAAAGTGGAAGCTGGTTGATCAGATCAAGGGTTTCAATTGGCTGAACTATTATGCGGGCAAGTTTTCGACTAGCCAGAAGCGTGGCGTGTTCATGGATACGGCGCTGGAGATTTTGCCGCCGGACTATTGGCGCTGGTATTTGACCGCCAATGCGCCGGAGAGTTCGGATGCGTCTTTTACCTGGCAACACTTCTCCGACACGGTGAACAAGGACCTGGCGGACGTGCTGGGAAATTTCGTCAACCGGACTTTGAAGTTCACACAAGGCAAATGGGGCAGCGTTATTCCTGAGGGCGGCAAACCTGGTCCGAAGGAGACCAAGCTCACGGACGAGTTGGAGCGGCGCTTTGGCTTGTACTCGGCGTTTCTGGAAGACATTCAGTTTCGAAAGGCGGCGGCAGAGCTTCGCGCGATTTGGGTGCTGGGAAACGAATACCTGGCCGACGCGGCGCCTTGGACAGCGATACGGACGGACAAGGATGCTGCCGCCGTCAGTGTGCGGGTGGCAATCAATTTGATCCGGTTGTTTGCGATCTTGTCGCGGCCGGTTATTCCGTTTTCGTCGAAAGCGATGGCGGACGGTCTTGGGCTTGGACCGGACGATTTGAAATGGCCCAAGGGTAAAATCGCCGATGAAATCAATGTGTTGAAGGCGGGCCGTCCCTTCGAAGTGCCGCCAGTGTTGTTTGCGAAGATCTTGCCCGAGCAGGTGAGTGCCTGGGAGGCACAGTTCGGAGGCGCGCCAGCGTGACGACAGTGCGCGTGCTCGGAGCGGGCGATGCCATCGCCGTGCGAGATATCAGACTCGAGGGGCTGCGGCTTGCGCCGCAAAGTTTCGGGTCGTCTTGGGAGGAAGAAGCCGGGCAACCGCTGACCTGGTGGCAAGAGCGGTTGGCGGGCGCTGCACGAACACTGGGCGCGGAAGTCGATGGCGTGCTTGCCGGTCTTTTAGTTGTGTCCCTAAAATCGCGCGTCAAATTGGCGCACAATGCTGAGATAGGTGGCGTGTATGTGCGTCCTGCATTTCGCCGGCGAGGGGTTGCGAATTTATTGATGCAATCTGCAATGGACATGCTGCGATGCGGTGAGTTCGCCGGACAGGCCAAGTTTGCAACTCTGCATGTGACGGCAGAAAATGACTCAGCACGCGGGTTGTACGAACGCTTCGGTTTCAAGGTCTGTGGACAACTTGAGCGAGAGCTTTGCGTCAACGGTATATTCTACGATGAGTTGTTGATGCGCACGGGACTCTCGTAGCCACTACCCTTTTGAGTAGTTGAATTGCACACGGAAATGTTTCAAGTTTGAAACACAGAAGGGGCCGGACTGCTGATGGGGATCAGTGCCGGTGCGGGGAAGTCCAGTTGGGGGCTTTTCATGCCGCGTCAAGTGACGTTCGCGTTGGGTATTTTTGCCGTTTTAGTGTCTGCAAGCAGCGTTGGTAGCCAAGACCCATTCACAGCCAGATCCGAGGCGGAATCCGCAGCGAATGCTGCGCCTATTTCGGCAATGGAAAGGCTTGATCAATCGTCAAGCGATGTGCCCGGTATGGGTGCAACGCCGGTCGCGCTGGAATTGCCACCACAAGTTGAACCGACAAGCGGGCCGGCTGTGATTGTTCCATTGGAGCAAGCGCCAGCAGTAGCGCCGCAACCAGAACCGCCGGCCGGACTTGATACGGAAGAGGCGCCGCTGACGGACCTTGCGCAGCGCAGGCTGTTTGCCAGTGTCCCAGACGAAATCGAGTCCTATTTCGATCTGTTTTTGTACGTCAGCAAGTCCAACCGCGGGCCGTTGGCACAACGTATGTTTGTGTTCCAGCGTGATGCGGATGGCAGAATTATACCTTATTCAGAGTGGCGGGTTTCAACCGGCCGTGAAAAACTGGAACTGCACCACGAGCGTAAGGTTCGTACGAACACGCCGGAAGGCATTTTTGAGCTCGATCCTGATCGTATGCATAGGCGGTATTGGTCAAAATCGTGGGACAACGCTCCCATGCATTACGCCATGTTCTATGACTTGATGAATAATGGCCGCCAGTCAGGGCTTGCGATCCATGCGGCAGTCGGCAAATCGAAAATCCGTAAGCTGGGAAAGCGCGATTCAGCCGGTTGCATTCGTCTGGATCCCAAACACGCGAAAGAACTGTTTTACAAAATTCAAAATACGACGCGCGGGCAAGTGCCGGTTTTGGCGATGAACGAGCGCAAGTCAACTGACCGGTGGGGCCGGGTGCTGCGCGACGAGGCCGGAGCGGTTTTGCTGCAGGATGGTTATCGCGCGGTGGTGTTTGTGGAGAACTATGACGGCCGGGAGGAAATTGTCGGTCCGGTGGTTGCGTACACGAATTAAGGCCGGTTCGGGAAGAAGATGGTAAATTCTTCGAAAGTCAGCGTTGCAAAAAGGTTTCAACCACAGAGGGTTAAGCGCCTTTGTTGCAACGAGATATTGAGGATCGGTCAAATATACGTACAGTGCGAGCTGAAATAGGGGTTTGCCATGGGTTCCTGGCTCAGAGCGCTGAGCATAGTCTTTGTCCTGTCTGCCGGTTCTTTCGGCTCGTATATTTTGCTTCAAGGCAAAAGCGGCGAGAGACTGAACGCAGAAGCGGAGAAGTTGCGTCCGGCGATTGACGATTTCGTCAGCCAAGGCGGCGTTGCGCTTGAGACGCTGTTTGAGTCATCAAGAATGGCGGGTCCTTTGCAAACGACAGGTCATCGGGCGATGGCGGCGCGCGCGAACCTTCCCTTTATTGAGATTGAGCCTCGCGATTTTGCGGCGCCTGCAATGAAATTGCCGCGAGTTACGGCACCGGCGGTGCACGCGAATGAGCTCTCCAACTTGCGATTGACGCAAGCCCCAGACCAGCTGCCGATGGATTTGGAACCGGTTGAGGCCCGCCTGCGAAGCCGCGTGCCGCAAGAGGTGCTCGAGTATTTTGATTTGTTCCTCTACGTGAGCAAGGCGACGCCCGACAAAGGCGCTTGGGCGCAAAAGATGTTCGTGCTCGCCAAGCAAGAGGATCGCGTTTATCAGCTGCAGTATAGCTGGGCGGTATCGACGGGTCTGGAAGAAGTGGTGGTGTCGCCATCAGGTAAAAAGCTTGGCACGCATACACCAGAGGGCATTTTCAAGCTGGATCGTGGCAGGTCCTACGAAGACTATACGTCTAGGCAATGGAAATCGCCGATGCCTTACGCCATGTTCTTCGACTGGCGCACGGAAGGCCGGCAGTCTGGTTTGGCGCTGCATGGCTCTGCGCCGGAGGGTGAGAAAGACCTAGGGAAGCGGGCGTCGCACGGCTGTATCCGGCTTTCGACAGAGAACGCGAGGACTTTGTTCCAGCTGATTACGACAAAGTATCGCGGACGTGTGCCGGAGTTCCGGGTTGATCCGCAAACCGGCACCATGAGTACCAAAGGCGTTTTGGTGCGTGATGAAAACGGCCGCGTGAAGACGACAAGCGGTTTCAAAGTGCTTGTTTTCATCGAAGATTACGGTGGACCAACAGTCGATACGGTCGCTGCCCTCTATTGATTTAAGTTCTTTGTGCAATAGCCCAGGCGTAGAGGGCTACTGCGGCGGCGTTCGATACGTTGAGGCTGGGCATGGCCGGGGTTGTCGGCAATCGAATCGACATGTCGCAGCTCTCACGCGTTAGGCGGCGAAGCCCTTCGCCCTCCGAACCGAGCACCAAAACAATATCCCGTTTCAAATCCAAGCTTTCTACCGGTTTAGCCGCTTCGTCGGCGAGCGCGAGACGCAGGAAGCCATTTTCCCCCAGTTGTTCCAAGGCTCGTGCGATATTAACGACCCGGACGATCGGCACCGTTTCAAGCGCGCCGCTGGCGGCTTTGGCCAAAACGCCGCTTGCGGGCGGCGAGTGACGGTCTTGAACAACGACGGCGCAGGCACCGAAGGCAGCCGCCGACCTTATAACTGCGCCGAAATTGTGCGGATCTGTGACTTGGTCGAGGAGCACGAGGCAGCATGGCCGCTTCGCCGCTTCTATGACGGATGCGACGTCTTGCTCTTCTAACGGCGAGGCAAGCAAGGCCACGCCCTGGTGAACGGAATCGCGCGGCAATGCGCGCTCAATTGCTGTGTGATCGGTGTTTTCGACGATGACTTTTGAGCGAGCGGCGTGTTGCAGAATTTCCGGGTCTGCGCCTTGTGAAATCAACACTTTCCGGCACTTCCGCTCGGGATTTTTTAGGGCGGCCTTGACGGCGTGGGTTCCCCAGAGCCAAATCATTCCACCTGTGTCGTTGCGGTCCTTGTGGCCTGCCCCGCGGTTCTTATCTCTGTGCCTGGTCATTCTGCCGCTCCGGAGTTTCGTGGAAGAATGGGGTTAACCAGTTGACAAGTCATGGAGTATTTGGCCATAAGCCCCGTTCTCGTGCCCCAGCTTTTGGGGGCACACGCAGGCGCGATCCCAAAAGATAGGATAAAATTCATATCAGGCCGGAGCAAGCACGTACGCGGCGCAAGCCGAAGTATGTCCATTTTGGGGGAGTGTCCCGAGTGGCAAAGGGGGCGGACTGTAAATCCGCTGGCTGACGCCTTCGTAGGTTCGAGTCCTACCTCCCCCACCAGTTTTCACTGCGCAAACGGTGAGGGCGAGTGGATTTGGATCATGCGAATACCGGCTTTGCAAGCCCCGAGAGGACGAATGAATGAAATGCCCGAACGGGCGAAGGAGAAGGCGGGTGTAGCTCAATGGTAGAGCAGAAGCCTTCCAAGCTTACGACGAGGGTTCGATTCCCTTCACCCGCTCCAAGCCTTCGCTGCGAAGGTGGGCTTGGCTTTTGCAGTTGCAGCCAGACCGGCCAACACTGAAGAAGAACTGAACGCAACACGACCGACAAGACTTCAAGGACGCATACGAATGGGCAAAGCAAAATTTGAGCGGAACAAGCCGCACTGCAATATCGGAACGATCGGTCACGTTGACCACGGGAAGACATCGCTGACGGCTGCGATCACGAAGATCCTGGCCAAGACGGGTCAGGCTTTGTACACGGCCTATGATCAGATCGACAAGGCGCCGGAAGAAAAAGCGCGCGGGATCACGATTTCGACGGCGCACGTCGAGTACGAGACGAACGCGCGCCACTACGCGCACGTCGATTGCCCGGGACACGCCGACTATGTGAAGAACATGATCACGGGTGCCGCCCAGATGGACGGCGCGATCCTGGTGGTTTCGGCTGCCGACGGCCCGATGCCGCAGACACGCGAGCACATTCTTCTGGCCCGCCAGGTTGGCGTGCCGGCGCTTGTGGTGTTCATGAACAAGGTCGACATGGTCGACGACGAGGAACTGCTTGATCTGGTTGAGCTTGAAGTCCGTGAGCTTCTGTCGAAGTACCAGTTTCCCGGTGACACGATCCCGATCATTCGTGGCTCGGCGTTGATGGCGCTGGAAGACAAGGACCCCAAGCTGGGCGAGCAGGCGATCCTGGAATTGATGAAGGCGGTTGATGCGCATATACCGCAGCCTCACCGTCCGAAGGATCAGCCGTTCCTGATGCCGGTTGAAGACGTGTTCTCGATCTCGGGCCGTGGAACGGTGGTGACGGGGCGCGTGGAACGTGGCGTCGTCAAGGTGGGTGAAGAAGTCGAAATCATCGGCATTCGTCCGACGACGAAGACAGTGGTGACGGGCGTTGAGATGTTCCGCAAGCTGCTTGATCAGGCGGAAGCGGGCGACAATGCGGGCTGCTTGCTGCGTGGTGTTGAGCGTGAGGGCGTTGAGCGGGGCCAGGTTCTGGCCAAGCCCGGTTCGGTTACACCCCATACGAACTTCACGGCGGAAGCCTATATTCTGACTAAGGACGAAGGTGGCCGTCATACGCCGTTCTTCACGAATTACCGGCCGCAGTTTTACTTCCGCACGACGGATGTGACGGGGGTTGTGTCTCTGCCTGAAGGCACCGAGATGGTGATGCCGGGCGACAATGTTTCGATGACGGTCGAGTTGATCCATCCCATCGCCATGGAAGAGAAGCTTCGCTTCGCCATTCGCGAAGGTGGGCGCACAGTGGGTGCCGGTGTCGTGGCCAAGATTACGAAGTGAGTGGAGTACAACGCGGTACAAAATTTACAACGCATGACCAATTAGGGGTGTAGCTCAGCTGGTAGAGCATCGGTCTCCAAAACCGAGGGCCGTGGGTTCGAGTCCCTCCGCCCCTGCCAAGACGCGAAGTGTTTTTTGAAGGACTTGACGAGCAGAGATGAAGACGATGGCGGACGAAAAGAAAAGCGGTGGTGGGGCAGGCGGTAAAGCCGTTGAGCCGGTGCCGCCGCGTCCAAGTTTGTTCGCCCGGTTGATGAAGGCGCCGCAGTTTTTTGCGGAAGTTCGTCAAGAGGCCGCAAAAGTCACTTGGCCAACGGTGTCGGAAACGCGCGTGACTACGATTGCCGTATTTGTGATGATTTTCATGGCGGTCATATTCTTTGCCATTGTGGACCTCATCATCAGCACCCTCGTCAAATGGGTATTGGGATAGGCGCACAGCAGATGGCACAAGCACATCCCGTCAAAAAAGAATTGCCGCCGGCGAAGTGGTACATCGTTCACGCCTACTCGAATTTCGAGAAGAAAGTGGCGGACGAAATCCGCAAGCAAGCCCAGCAGCACGGGCTGAACGAGCTGTTTGAAGAAATCCTGGTTCCGACTGAAGAAGTCGTCGAAATCCGTCGCGGTCAAAAAGTGAATGCCGAGCGCAAGTTCTTTCCCGGCTATGTGCTGGTGAAGGCGCGGTTGACGGACGAGGCCTATCATTTGGTGAAGAACACACCAAAGGTGACGGGCTTCCTGGGCACGAATAACAAACCAATGCCGGTGACCCAGGCAGAAGTTGATCGCATTTTGAACCAGGTCAAGGAAGGCGTGGAGCATCCCAAGCCTGCAGTCACGTTCGAAATTGGCGAACAGGTGCGGGTGGCAGATGGTCCGTTCACGTCGTTTAACGGTGTGGTTGAAGAAATTGATGAAGGCCGTTCGCGTTTGAAAGTTGCCGTTTCGATTTTCGGCCGTGCGACGCCGGTTGAATTGGATTTTGCCCAGGTTGAGAAGCTCTAACGAGCGGATGGACCGGGTTCGTTGTTGCGGGAGGCAGGGTGACTTGCCGCTGAACCGCTAAGCCAAAGAGAGGGAGAAAAACTCGTGGCGAAAAAAGTGATGGGGCAGATCAAGCTCCAGGTTGCAGCAGGGTCGGCCAATCCGTCACCACCGATTGGGCCAGCGCTGGGTCAGCGCGGCTTGAATATTATGGAATTCTGCAAGACGTTCAACGCGCGGACGCAGCAATTGGAAAAGGGGATGCCGATCCCCGTGATCATTACGTACTATCAAGACAAATCGTTTTCGCTCGAGCTGAAGACGCCGCCGGCATCGTTTTTGCTGAAGAAGGCGGCCAAGATCGATGGCGGTTCGAAAAAGCCGGGCCTTGAGTTCAAAGGGTCGGTCACGCAAGCCGATCTGAAGCAAATCGCGGAAGTGAAGATGAAAGACCTGAATGCGAACGATATCGAGGCCGCGATGAAGATCATTGCAGGCTCCGCTCGTTCTATGGGTCTTGAGGTTAAAGGGTAAGATCATGTCAGCGACAAAAAAGAAGGCCCCTAAAGAAGGCAAGCGTTTGGCGGCGGCGCGCAATGGAGTTGATTCACGCAAACTTTATACGCTGAGCGAGGCCGTCACGATGGTGAAAGCGCGCGCGAAAGCAAAGTTCGATGAAAGCATCGAAATTGCGATGAATTTGGGCGTTGATCCCCGGCATGCCGACCAGATGGTTCGTGGCGTAGTCAATTTGCCGAACGGCACCGGCAAGACGCTGCGTGTTGCGGTGTTCGCCAAAGGTGCCAAGGCCGACGAAGCGAAAAACGCCGGGGCCGATATTGTAGGCGCGGAAGAGCTGTTTGAAATTGTGAATGGCGGAAAAATTGATTTCGACCGCTGTATCGCAACACCCGACATGATGGGCCTCGTTGGCCGCCTGGGCAAGGTGTTGGGGCCGCGCGGCATGATGCCAAACCCTAAAGTCGGTACCGTGACGATGGATGTGACCAAAGCGGTCAAAGACGCCAAGGGCGGCGCGGTTGAATTTCGTGCCGAGAAGGCCGGCATCATACATGCAGGCATCGGCAAGGCGAGTTTCACTGAGTCGGCGCTGGTTGAAAATATTCGCGCGTTCTTTGATTCCGTGATGAAGGCGAAGCCTCCTGCGGCGAAGGGCAATTATTTGAAAAAAGTGTCGATCTCTTCGACGCAAGGACCAGGCGTCACCGTCGAACCCTCGACTGTGATGAGCTGAAAGGATTTTTGATTTCCGGCAGCGGCGCTGCCGGTAGACAAGGCTGGAAACAGCTTTGCCTGTCCGAGACTGCAGGTGCCGAAACTGGTTCGCCAGACGAGGCTTAATGGCAACGGCCTGCATAGACGGGGGTTGAGTGCGTGAGGCGCCTGGTGAAGCCAGGTGTCAAGTGCCGGAACTCTTGGGACAGGGTTGTTTAAGCAGGGCTTTAAGGGCGGGGCGAAAATCCCGGCCGACGAGGCAGATAAACAGGCAAAGGAGCCAGAAGTGGATAGAGCGCAAAAGGCCGAAGTCATCGGAGGGCTGAACACAGAGTTCAGCAAGGCCGGTGTTGTCGTGGTCGCGCGCTATCAAGGCATGACCGTGGCTGACATGATGAAGCTACGGTCGCAGATGCGGGCGGTTGGTGCGAGCTTTAAAGTCTCGAAGAACCGTCTGGCAAGACGTGCTACGGAAGGAACGATGGCGAAGCCGATTGAAGGGCTTCTCAAAGGACCAACCGGGATCGCCTTTTCGGACGATCCGATTGCAGCGCCCAAAGTCGCCGTCGATTACGCCAAGACGAACGCCAAGTTCGTCATTCTGGGTGGAGTCGTGGGGACCACGTTTATCGATGCGGACGGTGTGAAGGCTTTGGCCTCGCTACCATCGCTCAATGAACTGAGGGCGACAATCGCAGGCATGCTTCTACAGCCCGCGACTAAAATCGCGCGCATTTTGCAGGCGCCAGGCGGGCAGATTGCCCGTGTGATCAGCGCCCACGCCAAGAAAAGCGAAGCGGCTTGAATTGAATAGTGTCCCAAGATTGAAAGCATAAGGAACGCAAGCAATGTCTAAACTGGAAAAAATCGTTGAAGAATTATCGGCTCTGACCGTGATGGAAGCGGCCGACTTGTCGAAGTTGCTGGAAGAGAAGTGGGGCGTGTCCGCAGCTGCACCGGTTGCAGCAGCAGCTGCCGCTGCTCCAGCAGCGGCAGCGGCCGTTGAGAAGACCGAATTCTCGGTCGTTCTCGAAAGCGCCGGTGACAAGAAGATCAATGTCATCAAAGTGGTGCGCGAATTGACGGGCCTTGGACTGAAAGAAGCCAAGGATCTGGTCGAAGCCGCACCCAAGGAAGTGAAGCCCGACGTGCCGAAGCTTGCAGCGGAAGAAATGAAAAAGAAGCTGGAAGCCGAAGGCGCAAAGGTTTCGTTGAAGTAAGTGCTGGCTTGCGCGGCATTGCTGCGAAGCCGGAGAGAAATGTGAAGCCTGATTTCACCGTCCGCAGGGGATTTCTTGCGGGCGGTGAGACTGTTTCGCCGTTGCACCGGGGTGCTTTCAAGCCGGGGTGACGAAAAGTGCAGGCGCCGTTCCAAAAGGATGGTGGTTGAGCTTGAGAGCAACAGGCCAGACGAGATTTAGCTCAAGGATTAAACATGGCGTTGTCGTTCACTGATCGCAAACGGGTACGCAAGAATTTCGGACGGATCGCGGAGATTGCGCAGCTGCCGAACCTTATTGAGGTGCAGCGCGAATCTTACGCGAAATTTCTGCAAATGTTCGAAAAGCCGGAGACGCGGGATAATTCCGGACTTGAAGCCGTATTCCGTTCGGTGTTTCCGATCACCGATTTTTCGGAATCTTCACGGCTTGAATATGTGACCTATGAATTTGAAGATCCGAAATACGACGTCGAGGAATGCCGTCAGCGCGGGATGACGTTCTCTGCGCCATTGAAGGTCAAGTTGCGATTGATCGTGTTCGAGGTTGATCTGGAAACGCAGGCCAAGTCGGTCAAAGACATCAAAGAGCAGGATGTCTATATGGGCGACATGCCGCTGATGACGGATTTGGGCACCTTTATCGTCAATGGTACCGAGCGCGTGATTGTCAGCCAGATGCACCGTTCGCCCGGTGTATTTTTCGATCACGACAAAGGTAAAACGCACTCGAGCGGGAAATTGCTGTTTGGCGCGCGGGTTATTCCGTATCGCGGGTCTTGGCTGGATTTCGAGTTTGACGCCAAAGACATCATGTTCGTCCGCATTGACCGGCGCCGCAAACTGCCGGTGACGTCACTGTTGTTTGCGCTGGGGTTAACGGCTGAGGACATCCTGGCCCAGTTTTACAAGCACGTGCATTATAAACAGACGAAGGAAGGCTGGGTTACACCGTACGACGCAGACCGGTTGCGCAATTTCAAGTCGAGCTACGACATCAAGAATGCGAAAACCGGAGAAGTGGCCATTGAAGCGGGCCGCAAATTGACACCACGCGCGTCGCGCAAACTTGCCGATGAAGGCTTGAAGCAACTTTTGGTGCCGCCAGAAGAGCTGTTCGGACGCTATCTGGCGCTTGACATGGTCAACGCGGAAACAGGCGAGATTTATGCCGAGGCCGGCGACGAGGTAACTGAAGAGCTTCTTGAGGATCTGGATAATTCAGGCTTTGACGAGATGGTTGTGCTCGACATCGACCATGTGAATACCGGACCCTACATCCGCAACACGTTGATGGCGGACAAGAATCAATCGCGTGAACAAGCGTTGATCGATATTTACCGGGTCATGCGGCCCGGCGAGCCGCCGACGCTTGATACGGCGGATACGCTGTTCAACAGTCTGTTTTTCGACTCTGAGCGGTATGACCTTTCCGCAGTTGGCCGGGTGAAAATGAATTCGCGGCTGAGCCTGGATGCACCTGATACGCATCGCACGCTGCGCAAGGAAGATTTGCTTGCAGTGGTGCGCATCCTGCACGATTTGCGCGACGGCAAAGGTGAAATCGACGACATCGACAATCTGGCCAACCGGCGCGTCCGGTCGGTGGGCGAATTGATGGAGAACCAGTACCGCATCGGATTGCTGCGCATGGAGCGGGCGATCAAAGAGCGGATGAGCTCGGTCGAAATCGATACGGTGATGCCGCACGATCTGATCAACGCCAAGCCTGCTGCGGCTGCGGTACGTGAATTTTTCGGGTCATCGCAATTGTCCCAGTTCATGGACCAAACCAATCCATTGTCGGAGATCACTCACAAGCGCCGTTTGTCCGCTCTCGGGCCGGGCGGCTTGACGCGTGAACGCGCAGGTTTTGAAGTGCGCGACGTTCACCCGACGCATTATGGCCGCATCTGTCCGATTGAAACGCCGGAAGGTCCGAATATCGGACTGATCAATTCGCTGGCGACCTATGCGCGGGTCAACAAATACGGCTTCATCGAAAGTCCCTACCGCCGGGTCAAGGACGGCAAGGTGACGAACGAAGTCATCTACCAGTCGGCGATGGAAGAGGCGAAGTATGTGATTGCGCAGGCGAATGTACCGCTGGACGCCCGCGGCCGGTTCATCGACGACCTGATTACATGCCGCAAGGGCGGCGACGTGCTGCCGATGCCGGCCGACCGCGTCGAATTCATGGACGTGTCGCCACGGCAAATTGTGTCGGTGGCGGCGGCGTTGATTCCGTTCCTTGAGAACGACGACGCCAACCGCGCGCTGATGGGATCGAACATGCAACGGCAAGCCGTGCCGTTGCTCGAGTCGGAAGCCCCGTTCGTGGGGACGGGACTTGAGGGCGTTGTTGCGCGGGATTCCGGTGCTGCGATTGCGGCCAAACGCAGCGGCGTCGTCGATCAGGTTGATGCGACACGTATTGTTGTTCGCGCAACGGATGATACGGATTCAACAAAGTCGGGCGTCGATATTTTCCGCTTGCAGAAGTTTCAACGCTCGAACCAGTCCACGTGCATCACTCAGCGTCCGCTGGTGAAGGTGGGCGACAAGGTTCAAGCCGGGGACATTGTTGCCGACGGTCCGTCGACGGATTTGGGTGAATTGGCCCTTGGGCGAAACGTCCTCGTCGCGTTCATGCCGTGGAATGGCTACAACTTTGAAGACTCGATTTTGATCTCGGAGCGCATTGTTCGCGATGACGTCTTTACCTCGATCCATATCGAGGAATTCGAGACCATGGCGCGCGATACCAAGCTTGGGCCTGAAGAAATTACGCGCGACATTCCCAACGTTGGCGAAGAGGCTCTGAAAAACCTCGATGAAGCCGGGATTGTCTATATCGGCGCCGAGATGAGCCCGGGCGACATTCTGGTTGGCAAGATTACGCCGAAGGGCGAGTCGCCCATGACGCCCGAAGAAAAACTGCTGCGCGCCATTTTCGGCGAAAAGGCCTCGGACGTTCGCGACACGAGTTTGCGGTTACCGCCAGGTGCGTCTGGTACCGTTGTCGAAGTCCGGGTGTTCAATCGCCATGGCATCGACAAAGACCAGCGGGCGCTTGCGATCGAGCGCGAAGAAATTGAACGCTTCGCCAAAGACCGCGACGACGAACTCGCGATCCTGGAGCGTAATATCTATGCGCGTCTGGAAGAGCTGCTTTTGCATAAGCAAATCTCTACGGGGCCCAAGGGTATTGCACCGGACTCCAAAGTGAATCCGGTTATGCTGGAATCGATGCCAAAGGCGCATTGGTGGCAGCTGGGCTTGCGCAGTGAAAAGGCGCAAAGTGAAGTCGAGTCGCTGAAAAAATTGTACGACGACGCCAAGAACCGGCTGGAAGCGCGGTTCGCCGACAAGGTCGACAAGCTCCGCCGTGGCGATGAGTTGCCACCCGGCGTGATGAAAATGGTCAAGGTGTTTGTGGCAGTGAAGCGCAAGCTTCAGCCCGGTGACAAAATGGCCGGGCGGCATGGAAACAAGGGTGTGATCTCGAAGATCGTACCGATTGAGGACATGCCGCATCTGGAGGATGGAACGCCGGTCGATATCGTGCTCAATCCGCTGGGTGTGCCAAGCCGCATGAACGTTGGGCAGATTCTTGAAACCCATCTGGGCTGGGCCTGTCATGGGCTGGGCCGTCAAATCGGTGACATGATAACGAAGTACAATCGCGATGGAAAAGCCGATCCGCTGCGCCGGCACCTGAAGTCCATTTTTGGACAGGACGGTAATCTGGGCGAGCTTAATGATGAGCAGCTTGTCGAGATCGCCGGCGGCATGGGTCACGGTATTCACATCGCAACGCCTGTGTTCGACGGTGCGCATGAAGCCGATATCAACAAGTTGCTTGAGCTCGCGGGCATGAACGTGTCGGGGCAGGTGACATTGTACGATGGCCGGTCAGGTGAACCGTTCAAGCGGCAGGTGACTGTTGGCTACATCTATATGCTGAAGCTGCACCATTTGGTGGACGACAAGATCCATGCCCGTTCGATTGGGCCTTACAGCCTGGTCACGCAGCAGCCGTTGGGTGGTAAAGCCCAATTCGGCGGTCAGCGGTTCGGAGAAATGGAAGTGTGGGCGCTTGAAGCCTATGGAGCTGCCTACACGTTGCAGGAAATTCTTACCGTGAAGTCCGACGACGTCGCGGGACGAACAAAAGTTTACGAAGCCATTGTGCGCGGTGATGAAAATTTTGAAGCCGGTATTCCCGAGAGTTTCAACGTTTTGATCAAGGAAATGCGCTCCCTCAGCCTCAATGTCGAACTTGTGACGGAGTCGGAATCGTGAATTCCAGCTCCATCACAGTAGCGATTTAAGGAGAATTGAACTCCATGAATCAAGAAGTCCTGAACGTCTTTAATCCTATTGCGGCTCCCCCGACGTTCGACCGCATCCGAATCGCGCTTGCGAGTCCGGAAAAAATCCAATCTTGGTCGTACGGCGAAATCAAGAAGCCGGAAACTATCAACTATCGTACGTTCAAACCCGAACGTGACGGTTTGTTCTGCGCGCGCATTTTTGGTCCGATCAAGGATTACGAGTGCCTGTGCGGCAAATACAAGCGCATGAAGTATCGCGGCATCGTCTGCGAGAAGTGCGGCGTGGAAGTTACGTTGTCGAAAGTGCGCCGCGAGCGCATGGGGCATATCGAACTTGCGTCGCCAGTGGCCCATATCTGGTTCATGAAGTCGTTGCCGTCGCGCATCGGCATGCTTTTGGACATGACGCTGAAGGATCTGGAGCGGGTTCTGTATTTCGAAGGCTATATGGTCGTCGAGCCTGGCCTGACGCCCATGAAAGAGCGGACAATTCTTTCGGAGGACGAGTTCCTCAGAGCGCAAGAAGAGTACGGCGAGGACAGTTTCACGGCGCATATCGGCGCGGAGGCTATTCGCGAACTGTTGATGCGGCTTGATTTGCCTGCCTTGAAAATTTCGTTGCGCGAAGAAATTGCAACGACTGAGTCCGAGCTAAAACCCAAGAAACTTGTGAAGCGGTTGAAGCTGGTTGAAGCGTTGATGGAGTCGGGCAATCGTCCTGAATGGATGATCTTGACCGTCGTGCCTGTCATTCCGCCGGAACTGCGTCCGCTGGTGCCGCTGGATGGCGGGCGTTTTGCGACGTCGGATTTGAATGACCTTTACCGTCGCGTGATCAATCGCAACAACCGGTTGAAGCGGTTGATGGAACTTCGGGCACCGGACATCATCATACGCAACGAAAAGCGGATGCTGCAGGAGTCCGTCGATGCGTTGTTCGACAACGGACGGCGTGGGCGGGTGATCACGGGTGCGAACAAGCGGCCGTTGAAGTCGCTTGCCGATATGTTGAAGGGCAAGCAAGGCCGGTTCCGGCAAAACCTTTTGGGCAAGCGCGTCGACTATTCCGGCCGGTCGGTCATTGTTGTCGGTCCCGAGCTCAAGCTGCATCAGTGCGGGCTGCCGAAGAAGATGGCGCTCGAGCTGTTCAAGCCGTTCATCTACAACCGGCTTGAGGCGAAGGGACTGTCTGCGACCGTCAAGCAATCCAAGAAAATGGTCGAGAAAGAGCGTCCTGAAGTTTGGGACATTCTGGCCGAGGTTATTCGCGAGCATCCAGTACTTCTCAATCGGGCGCCGACGTTGCACCGCTTGGGCATTCAGGCTTTCGAACCGGTGCTGATTGAAGGCAAAGCCATTCAATTGCATCCTCTTGTTTGCACGGCGTTCAACGCGGACTTTGACGGCGATCAAATGGCCGTCCACATTCCGTTGTCGCTTGAAGCCCAGCTTGAAGCGCGCGTACTGATGATGTCGACGAACAACATCTTGAGCCCTGCAAACGGCAAGCCGATTATCGTGCCCAGCCAAGATATCGTTTTGGGTATTTACTATTGTTCGTTGGACCGAGACGGCGAACCCGGTGAAGGCAAAGCCTTTGTTGGTATGGGTGAGATCGAGCACGCACTGGCACAGGGTGTGCTGACGCTGCATTCGAAGATCAAGGCGCGCTACAAGACCGTTGATGCCAATAACAAACCGGTCACGGTCCGGGTAGACACGACGCCTGGCCGCTTGATGATCGCCGAGTTGCTGCCGCGTAATCCTAATGTGCCTTATTCGATGGTCAATCGCGTGATGCGCAAGGCGGAAGTCAGTGCGTTGATCGACCTGGTCTATCGCCACTGCGGGCAGAAAGAGACCGTGCTGTTTGCTGACGCTATAATGGCGTTAGGGTTCCGTGAGGCCTACAAGGCCGGCATCTCGTTCGGCAAGGACGACATGGTCGTGCCGCGCACCAAAGAGCGGATGGTTGAAGAAACCCGCAAGCAAATGAAGGACTACGAGAAGCAGTATCAAGACGGCTTCATCACGGAAGGCGAAAAGTACAACAAGGTTGTCGATGCCTGGTCGAAGTGTACGGACCGGGTTGCCGAAGAAATGATGCGTGAGATTTCCGCGGTGCAGCTTGATCCCGTGACCAAGCGCGTCAAGGAGGTCAACTCGATCTACATGATGTCGCATTCCGGCGCGCGTGGGTCGCCGACTCAAATGAAGCAACTTGCCGGTATGCGCGGCTTGATGACAAAGCCGTCGGGCGAGATCATTGAAACGCCAATCATCTCGAACTTCAAAGAGGGGTTGACGGTTCTTGAGTATTTCAACTCAACCCATGGCGCGCGCAAAGGTCTGGCCGATACCGCGTTAAAGACTGCGAATAGCGGTTATCTAACCCGGCGTCTGGTTGACGTGGCGCAAGACTGCATCATTACGCAGGATGATTGCGGGACGAAGCTGGGCATTACAGTTGCTGCTGTTCTTGATGGCGGTAACGTCGTGGCGACGTTGAGTGAACGGACTTTGGGCCGCACAGCTGCCGAGGACGTGAAGGATCCGGCGACAAACAAAACGCTGGTGAGACGCGGCGAAGAAATTACCGAAGACAAAGCCGAATTACTGGAAGCAGCACAGGTTCCAAAAGTGCGTATCCGTTCGGTTCTCACCTGTGATCTGAAGTCGGGGGTGTGCGCGAAGTGTTACGGACGCGATCTGGCTCGCGGTACGCCGGTCAACCAGGGTGAAGCGGTCGGCGTTATTGCGGCACAGTCAATTGGAGAGCCTGGAACGCAGCTGACGATGCGTACGTTCCACATTGGTGGTGCGGCGCAGGTGGCCGAGCAGTCGTTCGTTGATGCCAGCCATGACGGCAAGGTCAAGATCGTCAATCGTAATGTGGTGAAGGACTCCAGCGGGTTGTTCCGCGTGATGGGCCGCAACAGCCAGATTGTTATTCTCGATGACAACGGTCAGGAACGCGGCAGTTTCAAAGTGCCATTTGGTGCGCATTTGAAATTTGACGAGGGCCAAGAGGTCAAACGCGGGCAGCGTCTGATCGAATGGGATCCGTACACCATTCCGATTTTGACCGAACGTGCCGGCTTTGTGAAATATGAAGATCTGGTCGAAGGGCTGAGCCTGAAGGAAGTGACCGACGAGTCCACGGGCATTTCCAGCAAGGTCGTTCTCGATTGGCGTTCGAGTGCACGCGGCAATGATTTGCGGCCTGCGATTTCGATCCGCGACAAGAAGGGTGAGGTCATCAAAGTCTCGGGCAAGTCCGAGGCGCGGTATTTGCTGGCAGTTGATGCCATTCTGTCGTCCGATGATGGAGCCGAAGTCCGGGAAGGCGACGTTATTGCGCGTATTTCGACCGAAGGCGCCAAGACGCGCGACATCACCGGCGGTCTGCCGCGGGTGGCTGAATTGTTCGAAGCCCGTAAGCCCAAGGATCATGCCATTATCGCAGAAGCAGATGGCTGGATCGAGTTCGGCAAGGACTACAAGAACAAACGTCGCGTAGTGCTGAAGCCGAAGAATGACAAGCATGACCCGATTGAGTATTTGATTCCCAAGGGCAAGCACATTGCCGTGCAGGAAGGTGACTTCGTCGAAAAGGGCGATTTCATCATGGACGGCAATCCTGCCCCGCACGACATTCTGCGCATTAAGGGTGTCGAGGCGTTGGCGGCCTATCTCGTGAACGAAATTCAAGAAGTCTATCGTCTGCAGGGCGTGAAAATTAACGACAAGCACATTGAAGTCATCGTGCGTCAGATGCTCCAGAAGGTGGAGATTGAGGACGGCGGAGAAACAACGCTTGTTCAGGGCGAGCAGCTTGATTTCATCGAGTTCGAGGAAATCAACGCCAAGGCGAAGCTTGAGGGACTGAAGTTGGCGGTTGGGAAGCCTGTTCTGTTGGGCATCACCAAGGCCTCGTTGCAGACAAGGTCGTTTATTTCGGCGGCTTCATTCCAGGAAACGACCCGCGTTTTGACCGAGGCTGCCGTGAGCGGAAAGGTAGATACGCTGGATGGCTTGAAGGAGAACGTCATCGTTGGGCGCCTGATACCGGCTGGAACGGGTGGCATGATGACGCGGATGAAGCAAATTGCAGCGGATCGCGACAAGGCCATCCTTGATGCCAGACAGGCTGCGAATGCAGCCGTTGTTGCTTTGCCGCCTGCAAATCCAACTTCCGACGCGGCCGAATAACGATAATGGTGAGAGCCGGGCGTATGTCCCGGCCCTCACTTGAGTGCCTGAATGTCTCAGGTGGGTGACTGGTCTCAAAACTCAGTGAATCCCGGTTGACGTAATATCATTGCGCGCGTACAAGGCGCGCTCATTCGACGGCAGGCTGTAGGGAAGACTAACCCTAAACGCACCGCGCAAGTCCTATGAGTCAGGTTTGAACGCAAGACCCACCGGCCCTCCGGGCGGTCCTCTGCAAATCAGAACCAAGCGCTGCGGGGAGATGGGCACGGCCCCTCGCGAGCGCTTTGAGGCGTTGTTTGTTGCCGTGCGCGAATTGAGAAGAAGTGAAACGCTAACAGCATGCCGACGATCAACCAGCTGATCCGCAAACCGCGAAACCCCAAAGCGCGTCGCACGAAAACGCCTGCGTTGCAGGCCTCGCCGCAAAAGCGTGGCGTTTGTACGCGCGTTTATACGACGACACCAAAGAAGCCGAACTCGGCGCTTCGCAAGGTGGCGCGCGTGCGTCTGACAAACCAGCAGGAAGTGATCAGCTATATTCCCGGCGAAGGCCACAATCTTCAGGAGCACTCCGTGGTGCTCATTCGTGGCGGCCGTGTGAAGGACTTGCCTGGCGTTCGCTATCACATTCTTCGGGGTGTGCTCGATACGCAAGGCGTCAAGGATCGCAAACAGTCGCGGTCGCTCTATGGCGCCAAACGGCCGAAATAAGGAGATCGCCCCATGTCACGCCGCCGCCGCCCACAAAAGCGCGAAATTCTTCCCGATGCAAAATTCGGTGATCTGATCATTGCGAAATTTATGAACTGCCTGATGTATGACGGCAAGAAGTCCTCGGCCGAGCACATTGTTTATGGTGCCTTGGCGACGATCGAACAACGCGCCAAAGCCGATCCGCTCAAGCTGTTCCATGCCGCGCTTGAAAATGTTGCGCCGGCGATCGAGGTGCGATCACGCCGCGTCGGTGGTGCAACGTATCAAGTGCCGGTCGAAGTGCGCACCGAACGCCGTCAGGCTTTGGCCATTCGCTGGATCATCAATGCGTCGCGTGGACGTAACGAACAAACCATGGAGCAGCGTCTCTCGGGAGAGTTGCTCGATGCATCGAACAACCGTGGAACGGCTGTGAAGAAGCGTGAAGACACACACAAGATGGCAGAGGCCAACCGGGCCTTCTCGCATTATCGCTGGTAAAGAATAAAAGAGTTTCGGACAAATATTATGGCGCGTACGACCCCACTCGAGAAATACCGCAACATCGGCATTGCCGCGCATATCGACGCCGGCAAAACGACGACGACGGAGCGTATTCTCTATTACACGGGCAAGAGCCATAAGATCGGTGAGGTGCACGACGGCGCCGCGACCATGGATTTCATGGAGCAGGAGCAGGAACGCGGCATTACGATCACCTCTGCGGCGACCACAGCCTATTGGAAAGACTACCGGGTCAACATCATCGACACGCCCGGCCACGTCGATTTCACTATCGAAGTGGAACGCTCGATGCGCGTGCTTGACGGCGCGGTTGCGGTATTCGATTCGGTTGCCGGTGTTGAGCCGCAATCGGAAACGGTATGGCGTCAGGCCGACAAGTATCACGTGCCGCGCATTTGCTTCGTCAACAAAATGGACCGCACAGGCGCCGATTTTTATCGCTGCGTGCAAATGATGATAGATCGTCTGGGCTGCAAGCCTTGCGTGATCCAATTGCCCTACGGCGCCGAAGCCGATTTCAAGGGCATCATCGACCTCATTGAGATGAAGGCAATCGTCTGGACGGACGAGAAGCTCGGCGCGAACTACGATGTCAGCGAAATTCCGGCTGAACTCAAAGCCAAGGCCGCCGAGTGGCGTCACAAGATGGTCGAGATGGCCGTCGAGCTCGACGACGAGGTGATGCAAGCTTATCTGGACGGCAAAGAGCCGGATTCGGCTACGTTGAAACGCTTGATCCGCAAGGGCGCGATCGGGTTCGTTTTTGTGCCCGTGACCTGCGGCGCTGCGTTCAAGAACAAGGGCGTTCAGACGCTGCTGGATGCGGTGGTTGATTTTCTGCCGTCGCCACTCGACGTGCCGCCGATCAAAGGCATCAAGCCTGGCAAGGTTGAAGAGATTGTCGAGCGCAAAGCGGACGACAACGCGCCGCTGTCGTTGCTGGCGTTCAAGATTATGGACGACACGTTTGTTGGTTCGATCACATTTTGCCGGATCTATTCGGGCAAGCTCGAAAGTGGGACAACGCTTTTGAACTCGTCGCGCGACCGTAAAGAGCGCGTAGGACGCATGTTGCTGATGCATGCGAACAGCCGCGAAGACGTCAAGGAAGCAGTGGCGGGCGACATCGTAGCGTTGGCCGCTCTCAAAGAGACGCGGACGGGTGATACGCTATGCGATCCGCAGCATCCGGTCATCTTGGAGAAAATGGAATTTCCAGAGCCGGTCATTTCAGTGGCCATCGAACCCAAGACCAAGGCTGACCAGGAAAAACTTGGCGTTGCGTTGGCGCGTCTGGCGCAGGAAGATCCGTCTTTCCGGGTCTCGGTCGATCAAGAGTCGGGCCAAACAATTTTGCGGGGCATGGGCGAACTGCATCTCGACATTAAAGTCGATATCCTTCGCCGCACCTACAAGGTTGATGCCAATATCGGCGCGCCACAGGTTGCTTATCGCGAAACGCTGACCAGGGCCGTGGAAATCGACTACACGCATAAAAAGCAGACGGGTGGTTCGGGGCAGTTCGCGCGGGTCAAAATCCAGTTTGAGCCGCTTGCGGCAGGTTCGGGTTTCATTTTCGAGAACGATGTCGTCGGCGGCTCGGTTCCCCGTGAATATGTGCCGGGCGTTGAGAAGGGCCTGAATGCTTCGCGCGATAACGGCGTGCTGGCGGGCTATCCGCTGATCGATTTCAAGGCAACGCTGGTTGATGGCGCGTTCCACGAAGTCGACTCGAACGTCCTGACGTTTGAAATCGCTGCCCGTGCGGCGTTCCGTGAGTTGAAGGAACGAAAGGCCGTGAAGTTGCTTGAGCCCATCATGAAGGTCGAGGTGGTGACGCCCGACGACTTTATGGGCGGCGTGATAGGCGACTTGAATTCGCGTCGTGGACAAGTGCAGGGGACAGATCAGCGCGGCAACGCGCAGGTCATCACCGCGATGGTCCCGCTCGCCAACATGTTTGGTTATGTCAATAATTTGCGGTCGATGAGCCAGGGTCGCGCAAGCTACTCCATGGAATTCGATCACTACGAAGATGTGCCTCGTGCGATTGCTGATGAAGTGATCGCGAAATTCGCCTAACGCAACCTTAAGACCCTAAGCTTCCGGAGAGACAGACCATGGGCAAAGCAAAATTTGAGCGGAACAAGCCGCACTGCAATATCGGAACGATCGGTCACGTTGACCACGGGAAGACATCGCTGACGGCTGCGATCACGAAGATCCTGGCCAAGACGGGTCAGGCTTTGTACACGGCCTATGATCAGATCGACAAGGCGCCGGAAGAAAAAGCGCGCGGGATCACGATTTCGACGGCGCACGTCGAGTACGAGACGAACGCGCGCCACTACGCGCACGTCGATTGCCCGGGACACGCCGACTATGTGAAGAACATGATCACGGGTGCCGCCCAGATGGACGGCGCGATCCTGGTGGTTTCGGCTGCCGACGGCCCGATGCCGCAGACACGCGAGCACATTCTTCTGGCCCGCCAGGTTGGCGTGCCGGCGCTTGTGGTGTTCATGAACAAGGTCGACATGGTCGACGACGAGGAACTGCTTGATCTGGTTGAGCTTGAAGTCCGTGAGCTTCTGTCGAAGTACCAGTTTCCCGGTGACACGATCCCGATCATTCGTGGCTCGGCGTTGATGGCGCTGGAAGACAAGGACCCCAAGCTGGGCGAGCAGGCGATCCTGGAATTGATGAAGGCGGTTGATGCGCATATACCGCAGCCTCACCGTCCGAAGGATCAGCCGTTCCTGATGCCGGTTGAAGACGTGTTCTCGATCTCGGGCCGTGGAACGGTGGTGACGGGGCGCGTGGAACGTGGCGTCGTCAAGGTGGGTGAAGAAGTCGAAATCATCGGCATTCGTCCGACGACGAAGACAGTGGTGACGGGCGTTGAGATGTTCCGCAAGCTGCTTGATCAGGCGGAAGCGGGCGACAATGCGGGCTGCTTGCTGCGTGGTGTTGAGCGTGAGGGCGTTGAGCGGGGCCAGGTTCTGGCCAAGCCCGGTTCGGTTACACCCCATACGAACTTCACGGCGGAAGCCTATATTCTGACTAAGGACGAAGGTGGCCGTCATACGCCGTTCTTCACGAATTACCGGCCGCAGTTTTACTTCCGCACGACGGATGTGACGGGGGTTGTGTCTCTGCCTGAAGGCACCGAGATGGTGATGCCGGGCGACAATGTTTCGATGACGGTCGAGTTGATCCATCCCATCGCCATGGAAGAGAAGCTTCGCTTCGCCATTCGCGAAGGTGGGCGCACAGTGGGTGCCGGTGTCGTGGCCAAGATTACGAAGTGAG
>Ga0163153_10001230_pt1 | contig 40782 bp, 39 predicted proteins | sample OliLakLV19MP6IB1_FD_148629 | JGI IMG/M metagenome (GOLD analysis project Ga0163153, IMG submission 148629) | Freshwater microbial mat bacterial communities from Lake Vanda, McMurdo Dry Valleys, Antarctica - Oligotrophic Lake LV.19.MP6.IB-1 | ecosystem: Environmental > Aquatic > Freshwater >... | reverse complement strand
AGGACTTGTGACGGTTTTACCGTCGCAAGTCTCGGTCACGAATCCGCGGAAGGGAACATGAGCACTACACTTTTCGACCGACCATCGGTAACCCGCCAAGCGCTGCACTCTTCGAGCGCCGTTTACAACCGGCGGTCAAAACCGACCCGCAAATCGTCCTTTTTCGCGTCACCCATCGGGTTACCCTGTCAGCATGGCATGAATTGGCAGAATCGCCCTGGTTTTCAGGGGTCTGGCGCAAATCACATGCCGAAGAACGGGAACTCATCTGGGAAATGCGGGTCTACAATAATGACGGACGCTATTTCATGCTTAGGGATGCTGCCAGATGCCAATCAATTCAGTTTGCAAGACGAAGCGGGGGCAACGAGGAAATCGCGAATTGACTACCATTAATGTGTGCACCGGAAGCACGCCAAGCAGCATAGAATAGATGCATGGACCTTAAGTTCTGTGGCTATTGCAATCGGTCGCTCCCCGCGTCCTCCAGTTCCTTTCACCGCCACGCTGGCCGCCGCGATGGTTGGCACGACGAATGCCGCGAGTGTCGGTCTAGCGGGCGAAAGCTAGCTGCCGAGAAACAGCGCCTGGCCGATGAGCGGACGACAATTCGACGGCTGGCCAAGCTAATCCGGGAAGGGCAGGAAGTCCCCGAGCCCGACGTTATTATCCGGGTCGCCTACAGTCATTTTGGCGGCGCAGCAGGCGTGTCACGAGCGATGGTGGAGGTGCTCCGCGATCCCAAGGCACCCTCCATGGCAAAGGCAGGCATGCTGAGCGCCGTCTGCCGGCTCATCCCGGCGGCGGATGAAGCGCGTCGCCGACAGGAAGAGGAAAATCAGCGGCGGGTGGACGGGATGTCCCGGGAGGAGTTGTACGAGCGTGCTGCCGATTTGGAGCGGCGGCTGATTCAAGCAGTGCAGGCGGAAATGCACGAATGAGGGGGGAGGGCTTCACCTCAGCCTCTTAGCAAAAACGCCATGCCACCTGCATCGCGATAAGTCGTTGCGGCGAAGTCGCTTCTGCCGTAGCGGCGGAGCATGCGCCCCTTTGGCCCGCCCAGCCGACTAGCTCTTAGCAGATTGTCCATCGACGACTGTTTCGCACTGCGCGAGCCCAGCCTTTTGGTTCATCGTCAACTCGGTGGACAGCCGGGCCAAATAAGGAGAGACAGTGCCATAATCGCGACGCCAGCGAGGGGCCAGTGTGCTGGGATCAGGAGCTTTGGCTGCGTCAACACAATGGGAAATATCTGGCCCAAAGCGGGGGTCATGCAGGGCGTTAGAGGTGCCGAGAACTTCACGAGTGACCCCAAAGCTGAGTTACCGGAACCGCGACTTCCAATAACGACGTCGTCCAAGAGCACATGACAGTAACCCTGCACCGAGCGCCATGATGCCGAACGTCGAAGGCTCTGGCACGGGTTGGGCGAGATTGATGGACGTGCGATAGCCGCTCGTGGATTGTGTGACTGTGACTTCAAACAATGTGCCGGGAAGCTCACCAGCAGGGTCGAAAAACTGCACGGGATTGAAAGCGTTGCGAACGATGTTTAAGTCACTCACGTCCACATCGCCGTCGTCGTCCACATCGCCGTATTCGCGACCGGCGCGATCACCGAAGTTGTTGCGGACCGCATTGAGATCGCCAATGCCAACCGACCAGTCGCCGTCCGTATCGCCGCGCAGGCCGTCGCTGGGCGTGATGACGAATTCGATGGGAGGATTTAGCGCTGGATAGCTACCATCACCCACAACCCCAATGTTAATAAACGAGCCGTCGTCCAACCAACCGCGAATCTGATGGCTGTTGTGCTCGTCACGTAACTTGTCGACGTACTGGAAATAGGAGCCATGCAGCACCACCTTGGCGCTCCTCTGCCGTTCGATGCCGCTGAAAATTGTGCCGCCAGAAATATCCACCGTGCCGCTGTCAACCCAAATGCCGCTGTATTGATGAACCCCAACAGTGCCGCCCTCAATGTAGAACGTGCGGGTGCTGGCGTCCGCAAACAACTTCAAGTCCTCCACCACGCCGCCGGTCATCAGGAACTCGCCTTCAACAACCAGTTTTTCGTAGTAGTCGCCTTCGGAGACCACGATCGCGGAAGCGGTGGACGAAAACAGACACAGAACAGTCACGAAACAAAGTCGGAACATGGCTCAACCTCCCATGCAGGGTTGGGGTCATTAGGCTAGGTAGCTCATCGAGCTGGCATCGGCCGTTCACCTACGACGGTAACGTGCGGCTGCGGGCGCCGCAAGGAGAATTGACCGCTTGGTTTGCGCTGTATTGCGTCCAAGCCTGTCCGGACGACCGCTGGCACCTGCGACGCTCAATCGCACTGGTCGGCCTGTAGGGCCTTGTGGTGGGCCAGACCGCGACGAGATGTACGCCAATCGTTTATAATGTCGCTAACGGGATGGCCGGTTGATCCCCGGCCTACGAATCCGGTTGCCGCCTGATTGTCCTTTCCGGACGGCGACCGGGTTCTTACCCGCCTAGAAGGGACCACACATCGTGTCAGACGCCGGAATTCGCCGCATTCTCGATTCGCCGGTATGGGTGAAACCAACCACGACACTTCGCAGGTTTGCCGACCGTGTTCGAGGCAGCCTTATTCCTGCAATTGTGCACCCCGGAACAGCGGCGCTAGACGCGGCGCGCAGGTTTGTTAAATCGGAGCAGAAACTGGGTCACTTCTATGATCCTGATGATGGGGAGACCATTCAGTTTCTTGGTCTTTTCATCAAGTGGGAGCGGGAGGGCTTGGGCGTCACAGAAGGTGATGGCGTTGCGCTGAATACATTTCTTACGGCATTGGGAATGTACTGTGCGCCGTGGCCAGACGGCGACGTGCACCGTGTCGATCGTCAGCGCCGAGTCGTCCTCGAATGTGCAGAGGTAATGCTGGGAGCCGCCAGCCCCATTCAAACGCGAGCAAAAACCGATGTCGACAATGAGCACAGCGATATCGATAGTGCAGCCATTCGGCTACTGCGGGTCTTCGCAAATAACCTTGCCGACAAGCGGCTTGAACGCGCGATCGGAGTGCTGACAAACGACAGTCTGACGGTGAATGAGATGTTGACACAAATCGACGGATTGCTTCCATTCCCCCCTACGGCCAGCAGTCTGGCCCTGGGGCGGATGTTTGGCGTGAAGCCGCAAGCGGTGAGAAAAACGCCCTGGTGGATTGAAAACCGTAAGGGGAGGAAGGCCAGAGAGATTGCCGACCGATTGAACGTTCATCAAGCGCGGGCCAAGCAAGGCGACCGGGAGCGACCGACCGACAAAGAAGAATAGCGACGGACGGCAACTGGTTGCCGACTAGTTGCTATCGAAATAATTCCAAACTTTTTTGAGCCGCTAGGTGCAATACCTTGCGGCTCTTTTTAGTTCCCTGCGTTGCCGCATCCGGTTGCTGTTGGGGGCTTTAGGGGTATACGTGCCGTGCATCGCGGCCGTCGACCCTTTAGAGGTGCCCTCCAATGAATGCCACTCAGGCCCCTATTGCACTGCGGCCTCGCGACGCGGCGAAGGCCCTGCAAATCTCGCCGCGCCATCTCTGGCAATTGACCGCTGATGGATTGATTCCTTGTGTCCGCCTTGGGACCGGGAAGCGAAAGACCGTCCTGTATTTTCGCGAGGCACTCGAATCCCTGCTTCGGCAAGAGGCGGTATCGAACGGGTCGGGCGATAGCGTTCAGCCATAGCTGCCGTGCAACCCGCCTGCTGATCGGCGGCGTCAGCATGCGCGGGTCTTTCTCCCCAGCCGCATTTTGGAGATGCCAATGAATGTGAAAGTGAAGGCTCGGCCCTTGACGGATGTCGTCGAGGGCCTGGGTGGATTTGACGAACTGAGCTGGGTCCTGGTGGACCTGACGACCGGCGAACGGACGTTGCGCGCCGCACTTCAGCAGGCCCGGAAAGCCATCGATTCCGCGACGAATGACCGAGGCAAAGTTGTCCCCAGCAAGCTCGACCACGACGCGTTGGCGGAAGCGGTAGCGACAATGCGACTCGATGTGGCCGAAGCCGGGGTGATGCAGGAGGCGTTGCTCGACGCCTTGCAGTGGGTCGAGCGCGATATCGAAGAGTTGGCCGAAGCGGTCGGCGTGTGACCCGCTACAAACGCCGCCGCCCCGGGTACGAACCGGGGCGGTGGCTCAAACGGGAGTTGTACTGTGCGAATGAATCTTACTCGCGCGGATTCTGTTCCGCAACTTGATCTGCCACGGCTCGACGTAGTGAGGGCCGACGCATGATCGACTGCCATATCTGCCAAGTCCGCGAGGCGATCTCGTTACGCGTGCCGATTCGCGGCGGCGGGGTGTTCCCACTATGCGAACGATGTCGGGGCATGCACGGCGTTTACCCGGCGCGAAAGAAGTCTTTTCCCAAATCCAAACCGATCGAGGTGCCGAAATGTTTGACGCAACGACGACTGACGTTCATTTGACCAACGGAAAAGCGGTGCCGGCGGAGGCCGCGCCCGACCCGTTTGACCTGGATCGACTCCGGCTGTCGCAGAACTTCGGCGAATCGCTCGGCGTGAAGAAGATTCTCACCACGCTCCGCTGCCGTAAGCCTGACAAGCAAGAGTTTGTCCGCGTACGCCCGGGAGACGAATGGCGATTGCAAACGGCGATCCTGGAAGATCGCATCAATCGGGAGGACTACATCGTCGACCCCAAGTTGCATGCCGACGTGGCGGAATTCTTGCAACCCGTCGTGTTGTTGCTGGCCACCACCAAGCAAGGCAACCCGTTTATCTGGCGCGCAAAGCTGCCGTCGGCGGATGGACGGCCGAACGCGTGGAACGACTCCATGCTTGCGGCGGCGCAGGCTGCGGAGACGAAGTGGGTGCGCGTGGCGTCGAATATGCCGGGCGGACTCTATGACGTGTACACCGCAAGCGGCGACCTGGCGGAACCGGATTGGCCGGAGTTGTCGTTCCAGCAGTGTATCAAGCTTTGCTTTCAGTCGCGGTTTATCGCCGTGTTGGATCACCCGGTTCTCAAGCAACTGCGTGGCGAAGCATGATCGACACGTTTCGGGAAATCTGGTTGGCGGACTTTGAATTCTCCGCGTCGCCGGGCGAGCGACCGCAACCGCTCTGCCTGGTGGCGCGGGAATTCCGCTCCGGGCGGCGACTGCGCTTGTGGCGTGACGAGTTGCACATGCGGCGCATGCCGCCGTTCAATACTGGAAAGAGGACGCTGTTCGTCGCCTACTACGCCAGTGCGGAACTCGGTTGTTTGCTTTCGCTGGGCTGGCCGATGCCCGAGCGTATCCTCGACTTGTTCGTCGAATTTCGGAACATCACGAATGGCCTACCGACCACGTGCGGGAACGGCTTGCTCGGTGCGCTGGTCCATTATGGACTCGGCGGCATCGAGGCGGCGGAGAAGCAAGAGATGCGCGAATTGGCGATGCGCGGTGGTGAGTATACGGAGGCGGAAAGACTGGCATTGCTTGACTACTGTCAGACCGACGTCGACGCGCTGGCGAAATTGTTGCCCAAGATGTTGCCGGAGATTGATCTCCCGCGCGCAACCTTGCGTGGCCGCTATATGGCGGCGGTGGCACGCATGGAATCGGTTGGCGTGCCGATCGACGTGGAAACGCTGGAGGAACTCCGCGAGTCCTGGCGATCGATTCAAGGGAAGCTTATCGAGCGGATCGACGCCGAATTCGGCGTGTACGTTCCGCGTGGTCAAAAGCGGGTTGACCCGAACACTCCGGCCGGCGCGGCGATCTTCGCCGAGGCCCACGAAAACGAAATCGACCCGCACCAACTGGCGGACGCCCTCGACTACGTGTGGAAACGAGAACTCGATAGCCGGCTGGATTGGGAGCGGGCGAAAGCTTCGGCGCGGCGTGACACCGGATTAACGACGCGGAAAATTGAGGACTGGGAACGACGTGGCGGCCGGCATGGTCACGGCGGTGACCATAGCGACTACCCCGGGCTCGACGTGACCGCCCGCGAGATTGCCGGACGCTACCCGGAATTAGGCATCGGCCCTGGTTACGACGGCGACGACGGCCGCGACTATGCGGCATTCCTATGGGAGACTCTCCGCGAGCCGGCGCGACCGAAGCCGGTTAAACACGACCCCGAGCTATTGGCGCGCGCTGTCGACCTACTGCGGAACAATCCCGGCGAACCGGACCCGGCACAGGCGATGACATTCAGCGCGGAACGATTCGCCCGGTATCTGATCGCGGAAGACATTCCGTGGCCTCGACTGGCCAGCGGTGCGCTGGCCCTCGACGATGACACGTTCCGCCAGATGGCCCGTACCTATGGGCAGATTGCACCGCTCCGCGAACTGCGGCATTCGCTGGGCGAAATGCGGCTGTTCTCCGACTTGGCGGTGGGGGCGGACGGCCGCAACCGCTGCTTGCTGTCCCCGTTCCGTTCCATCACCGGGCGCAATCAGCCGAGCAATGCGAAGTTTATCTTCGGCCCTTCGGTCTGGCTGCGTGGACTCATCAAGCCATCGACCGGGCGAGCGGTCGCGTACATCGACTGGTCACAACAGGAATTCGGCATCGCGGCGGTACTCTCCGACGATGCGGCCATGCGTGACGCCTATGCGAGCGGCGACCCGTACCTCGAATTCGCCAAGCAAGCCGGGCTGATCCCCCGTGACGCAACGAAGCAATCGCACCCAGCGGAACGGGACCGGTGCAAGGTCTGCATTCTGGCGGTGCAATACGGCATGGGAGCGGCAAGTTTGGCGCAGTCGCTGGGGCAACCGGAAGCCTATGCCCGTGAATTACTCGACCTGCATCGCGCGGCCTATCCGCGATTCTGGAAATGGTCCCAAGCCTGCGTGGACCACGCCATGCTCCGGGGATCGCTCTGGACCGTGTTCGGCTGGCGCGTGCAGGTCGGCGCGACGTGCAACCCCCGATCATTGGCCAACTTCCCAATGCAGGCCAACGGGGCCGAAATGATGCGGCTCGCATGCTGCCTAGCGACCGAGCGCGGCATTGCGGTCTGCGCACCGGTGCATGATGCGATCCTGGTTGAGGCGACCTTCAAGGACATCGACCACGTCGTCGTCGCGACACAGCAGGCCATGCGGGAGGCGTCGGCGGCGGTGCTCGGCGGATTCGAGCTGCGATCCGATGCGAAGATCATCCGCTACCCGGAACGCTACTGCGACGCTCGCGGCGAACGTATGTGGCAGACCGTGGGGGAGCTACTTGCCCAGCTTAAACATCCGCGTGTATGCGGACCACCTCCGCACTGACGCGGACCACCTCCGCACTGACGCGGACCCGTCCCCTCTTTCTCATATTCTTTCTCTTACTCTTTCTCTAATAAATATACCTACCACTGGTGCATGCAATGCTGGAACTGGACCTGGAAACATACCGACTGAGGCCGGATGCGCAAGCCGACCTAGAGGCCGCCAAACGCTCCACGCGAGCCCAGCTGAAGCCCAAGCGGCATAGTGGCTGGTTTATCTGGGGACCGATCCCAGGAGCCTACGTGGCCCGTGCGGCGTCCCTGCCCGGCAAGTCACTTCACCTGTGGCTGGCGTTATGGTTCGAACACAAGAGACGCAAAGGGCAACCGATCCGGATGACGCGGGACTTGCTGGCGAGATTCCATGTCTCGCCGGACAGCGCGAACCGCGCCCTGTCGCAATTGGAGCGGGCAGGATTGGTTAGCGTGAATCGCGCGCGGGGCAGACTCGCCACCATCCAAATGCTGATTTCGAGCGCCTTGGGTGAGACGTCATCGCCATAGTCTTCGTCGCAATCCGATTGCAACTTAAGTCGTGGCTTGTAACAACACAAGCAATTGTTAGAATGACCGCATGGCACAGCGCACCTTTACCGAACAACTTCGCCGCTTCATTGAAGACAGCGGCCAGAGCCGATACGAGATTTGCCAAGCGACCGGACTCGATCAAGGCAACCTCTCGCGGTTCATGCGACATGGGACCGGCTTGAACACCAGCTCCATCGATTTGCTGTGCAAATACCTGGGGCTGCGATTGGTCGCGATCCGAGAGACCGAGAAACAAGTCGCCAACAAGCGTTCAAAGCAGGGGAAGTGAACAATGGCAAGCATTTCACGCGATCCGGGTGGACAGCGGCGAATTCTGTTCGTGGGGCCGGATAGCAAAAGGATGACGATTCGGCTGGGCAAGGTGTCGCGGCGCGACGCCGAGGCGGTGAAGTTCCGCGTGGAACAATTGCTGGCCGCTAAGCTGACTGGAAACGCCGTCGCCACCGATACGGCGCGTTGGGTGGCCGAATTGGATGCGAAGCTGGCGGACAAGTTGGCACGCGTGGGGCTGATTGCCCAGCGTGACGCGAAACAAGCAACGGTGCTGGGGAAGTTCCTAGAGGACTTCGCCGGCCGGCGCATCGACGTGAAACCGGCGACGAAAGAAGTGTGGTCGCAAGTGATGCGGAACCTCGTGGAACACTTTGGGGCCGTCCGTGACATTGCCCAGCTGACGGAAGGCGATGCCGAGGACTTCAAAATGTACTTGGTGGGACAAAAGCTGGCCCCGACTACGGTTTCCAAGCGGCTGCAATTCGCCCGCATGTTCTTCAAATCAGCGAAGAAACGAAAACTGATTACCGACAACCCCTTTGCCGAAGTATCGGCCAAGGCCGTAATGCGGCAGGACCGGCAACGGTTCATCACACGCGAGGAATACGAACGGCTGATGGCGGTCTGCAATCCGACTTGGCGCGTGATTGTGGCGCTGTCGCGGTACGGCGGTTTGAGGACCCCGAGCGAAACGCTTTCACTTCGCTGGCAAGACGTGGATTGGGAAGCCGGCCGGATCGTCGTGCAATCGCCCAAGACGGAACACCACGTAGGCAAGGCCAGCCGCATGATTCCGCTGTTCGGCGAATTGCGCCCGATCCTGGAGGAAGCCTTCGACTTAGCTCCCGAGGGTGCGGTATACGTGGTGGACGGTAACCACCGGGAAGCGGCGAACACACCGAGCGGCTGGCGGAACTGCAACTTGCGCACGCAATTCGAGCGGGTGGTGAAGCGCGCCGGCCTGACGCCGTGGCCCCGACCGTTCCACGCCATGCGGGCGAGCCGAGAAACGGAACTGGCGAAGGAATATCCGATCCACGTTGTAACCACTTGGCTGGGCAACACGCCTCGCATCGCGTTGAAGCATTACTTGCAAGTGACCGACGCGGACTTTGATCGTGCCGGAGTGGCGTTGGAGCGAGGCGGCGCAGAAAGCGGCGCACGGAGCGCGCAGAATGCGGCGCAGCAGGCGCACGCAGGGGATGGCAGGGAACCGCACGTACCGAGCGCAACTCCTGTCGAGTGCGCCACTTTTGCGACTTCCCGCGAGTCGGAACTTCTTGCTGCAAAACGACTTAACGGAGAGGACAGGATTCGAACCTGTGGACCAGTTACCCGGTCACGGATTTAGCAAACCCGCGCATTAGACCACTCTGCCACCTCTCCCAATTCGACGCGGCGACCGGCAAGGTAACCGCGCAACGACTAAATTCTAAGCGATCCGCCCTTCCCCGCAAGCCGAAAACTGCCCCTGCCACCTGCCTAAAGGGACACAGGTCCGGCCTACCAGTTCATCACTTTCGGGAAGAATTCGGCCGCCAGTTCCTCGTAGAACGGCATCAATTTCGGCACGTCCGGGCGTTCGGCGCTCTTGGTGTAGAGGTCGTACGGGTTGAACGCGCGGACCCAGTGGAACATTTCGCGGTCGTGGTCGTTCATCAGGTGGTCGTATTCGTGCTCGCGATGGGCCGGGTAGAACGAGTGGTACCGGATCATGTAGAGGGCCTGCTCGGGCAGGTAGTCCTTTACGACCTGGTACAGGTACTCGTCGTGCCCCCAGGAGAGCATCACGTTGTCCAGCCCGCAGCCTTCTTCGTAGATGCCGGCGCGGGTCTGGTATTCGGGCCGCTTCGCGTCGGGGCTATCGGCAAAGAACTCGGGGAAGACGATTTTGTCCGACCAGGCGCAGCCGACCGGGAACGTGTCTCCAACGACCGCCCATTGGGGCTCGCCGTAGAGGCAGAGGATTTTGCCCAGGTCGTGAATCAGCCCAGTCAGAATGAACCAGCGCGGATGGCCGTCGCGGCGGATGGCCTCGGCGGTCTGCAGCAGGTGCTCAATTTGCGGCACGTCGGTATCGGGGTCGCTGTCGTCGATCAGCGTATTGAGGAAGTCAATCGCTTCCCAGATGCCCATCTGCCGCTTGCGGAGCGGTAAGTATTCGCCGCGTTTGGCGCGGCCGAAATCGACGGTCTGCTGGGTGTGGTTCAGCCGGTAGAATTCCTTGACGCTCGCCCGGGCTTCCGACTTGTAATCACGGAATTGTGTTTCCTTTTTGTCCGGATCGGTGGCCACGAAATGCCGTGTCGGGGCGTCTTCAGCCGGCTCTGGGTAACGCCGCTTGAGGTCGTCTTCCCATTCATCCAAATTGGCCAAAGGCGCGGCGTCGGCTTGTTTCGTCTGCGACATGAGAAATCCTCATTCGACCGGCGGTAGTCGGGGCGTGAAATGCGCTCGTACTTATGTTAGCTGTTCCGATCCCAGGTACAATATCGACCGCGGCCCAGCGAATTCCTGAGTGGGTGCGTCGCTGTGCGTTTACGGCTCAGAATGGACTGGCGGATCGACGATGGGAGCCACGATGTCGTTCGGGATGCTGTTGATCGCCGTACTCGCGGGAGCACTCCTCTTGGGTGGCGTCGCCGCGATGATCATCGTCGCGGCCGGTTCCAAAAAGCCGCGGGACTAGATTTCCAAGGAGTGCCCATCGTATGTTCGGAATCTCGCCCATCGAATTGCTCATCATCGGCGGCCTTGTGCTCACGCCGATCGTGGCCTTGGTCGTACTTTTCGCGGCGATTTCAACGAACAAGCGGAAGCGCGACTGACTAGCCAGGCCAAGAGAAAAGGCGCACTCGATTCCCGTCCGGGTCGTGTACCAACAGTTCTTGGTAGCCCTCCGAATTGCGGAGAATGCGGGCGCCGGCCGGGGCGACGACTCGCAGGGCTTCGTCGAGATCATCGCACTCGAGCGCCAGGCTCCAGCGGGCCGAAGTTTCATCCGGCGCGTCGCGGCCAATCAACGCCAGGCGCGCGTTGCCGGCTTCCAGCAGGGCGTATTGTTCTTCCGGAATGCGAATCAGCGCCCGCATGCCGAGCCTCTTGCGATACCAGGCAAGCATCTCCTCCCAACGGACGGTTCGCAGCTCGACGGCGTAAAGTTCCGATTTCATCGCGCGATGCTCCTGGCTTGATCTAAGAATTCAATCGTCGTCCGTGTGAAACTGCAACGCTGCGTTCGCGATTGGCGACAAGCACGCTTCCAGCAATTCGCCGCCCTGCGTCAATTCTAACCCGATTTGCACCGCCCAGAGCGGCGCGTCTCCCAGGCGATCGGTCGCCAACTTGACCAGGTCTTTGCGCGTGCAAACCAACCCGGTGAGTTGCTCCTGTCGCACCCATTGCGCCAGACTCTCGACGTCGTCGCGGGCATAGGCGTGATGGTCCGGAAAAGTTCGCCAGGCGGCGAGCTGGCAATCGCAGTCTTCTAGCGTGCGGCGAAATCCTTCCGGGTTGCCGATTCCGCAGAAAGCGCCCCATCGCCCGGTTGTGAGCGCCATGAGGGGAGCGGACTCGCCGAGTGAATTGAGCAACGCGGCCGGACGATGCTTCGCTTCGAGCCAAATGGGTTGCGGAGCATGACGCTGCACCGTCGCGCGGATTTGGTCGCGCGTCGCGGCATCCACTAGATCGGCCCGCGACAGTGCGATAGCCTGAGCGCGGGCAAGTCCGGTGAGCGATTCGCGCAACAACCCGCGCGGCAACACGTGGCCGTAGCCGAACGGTTCTAGGGCGTCGATCAGGACGAGATCGAAGTCGCGGGCCAATCGCCGATGTTGAAAGCCGTCGTCGAGCAGAATGAGTTGGCTCGTGAATTCCTCGATTGCCATCAACGCGCCGGCGACGCGATCCGGCTGCTGCACGTGGGGCACGTCGGGCAGCATTTGCTCGAGTTCAATGCCTTCATCGTTCAAATGACCATGCTGCGCGCCATAGCCGCGGCTGACGATCGCTACGCGGATCGCCCGCTCGCGAAACCAGCGAGCGAGCCAGGCCACCATTGGCGTCTTGCCGGTGCCGCCGGTGGTGATATTGCCGACGCTCACCACGGGAACCGGCACGTGTAGTGTCGGCTTCCAACCGCGATCGAAGGCGGCATTTCGCAATCGCGTTGCCAAAGAGTAAGGCGTCTCGGCCAGCCGCAAGCCCGCGCGCGTCACCGCCGCGCCTACTCCAGCGCGCCGCCCACTGACCAACTCATGAAAATCACGGGCGTCCAAGGGTAGTACAAGAAGGGGGTGCGGTGACTAGATCCGTGGACTCCGTGGCAGGGTGTGAAAGGTGAAAGAGGTCCTTATCCCTGCGCAAACGAATATCCCGGTTCGCCGTCGAAGTTGCAGAGGTGTTCGGTCTTGCAGAAGTCGACGCCGGCATTCGCGGCGCGATCGAGCAGCAACACGATCTGGGCGTGGGCGACGACGCCGCGGTCCGGCGCCAGGTAACGGCAGCACCAGTGGTCGGTGCAAAAGGTTTCGGAAAAGCCTTCTGGCCAGATCTTCACGCCCCGATTGGAAACCATCGTCAGTTCCAGGCCTTCGCCGCTGAGCGACTTCATCTTCGCAGGCAGTTCGGTACGATCGGCGTTCGGCCAATCGATGAAGAGGTCGACGCCCATCAGGTCCTTCTTCGGACCAGTGCTGGGATCGAACTTCGGCGTGGCGACCTGAATCGGTGCGCCGGCCACGTACTGCACAGGGCGAAGTTGCTGCGGCTGCTGACCGAGCCGCTTCACGACTTCCGCGGCGAATTCCTTGGTGCCGACCTTTTGCTTGCTGTATGCCTCGGTGAACACGTCGTAAGTGTGCATGCCGTCTTCCAGCGTGCGGAGCCAGGCGTTGTGAACGCGCTCGGCGATGTCGGTTTGGCCGATATGCACCAACATCATCACCGCGCCCAGCAACAGGCCGGATGGGTTCGCGAGATTCTGCCCGGCGCGGCGCGGGGCGCTGCCATGAATGGCCTCGAACATGGCGACGTGCTCGCCGATGTTGGACGAGCCAGCCAAACCGACTGAGCCGGCGATTTGCGCGGCCACGTCGGAGAGGATGTCGCCATAGAGATTCGGCATCACCACCACGTCGAAGACCTCGGGCGTGTCGGCCAATTTCGCGGCGCCGATATCGACGATCCAGTGTTCATTCTGAATGCTCGGATATTCCTTCGCGACTTCTTCGAACACTTTATGAAACAGTCCGTCGGACAGTTTCATGATGTTATCTTTGCTGAAGCAGGTAACCTTCTTGCGGTTGTTCACCCGGGCGTATTCGAACGCGTAGCGACAGATGCGCTCACAGCCGGGGTGCGAAATCAGCTTCAAGCTTTGCATCACCTGAGCGGTCTGGCGATGCTCGATGCCGCCGTAGGTGTCTTCCTCGTTCTCGCGAACGATCACGACGTCCATCACCGGGTGCTTGGTCTCAACGAACGGAAAGTATGACACGCACGGCCGGACATTTGCGTACAAACCGAGCGACTTGCGCACCGTGACATTGAGACTCTTGAAGCCGCCGCCCTGAGGCGTCGTGATCGGCGCCTTGAGGAATACCTTCGTGCGCCGGAGCGATTCCCAGCTTTCCGGGGCAATTCCGGAGCTGATGCCGCGGTGATAAACCTTCTCGCCAATCTCGATTTCCTCGATCGCCAGCCGGGCGTCCGCCTCACGCAGGATGGTCAGCGTCGCGTCCATAATCTCCGGGCCAATGCCATCGCCACGCGCCACCGTAATCGATTGAGTGCCAGACACTTGCGCAAGCTCCTCGGGAGAGAAAACACCGGCCGCGCCCGGCCAACTGGGACGAGCGAAAGAGACGACTCCGCATTATTGTCCACCCGGTATCGGTGTCAATCGGCGGAACGGGGCAGAGCATCTGGAGCGTGCGGCGCAACGAACGAAAAAAGCCCAGGGAAGGCTGCAATAGTCGTCTGCCGACGGACAGACTTGTGCAGCCTTCCCTGGGCTTAGCGGCGAGATACGACGTTGCGAGATGGCTCCGCGCGCTTTAGCCGCCGAAGATGCCGAGGATGGCGTCGGCCATGGCGCTGTTCACGCCCATCTCGCTGTTCCAGGCCCACATGTTGCGGGTGATGTCGATCATCATCATGCCGCACAAGCAGAGGAACAACACGCAGAACGACAGGCTGACGATCTGCAGCCCGGAGTAACCCGCTTCGCGCATCACAGGGGCCGCGGCTTGCGCCGAGCCAGCGGAGGCCATGCCGAATGACTCGGTCGGCATGGCGCCGACTGGGGTCAAGCCGCCCGAGGTATCTTCTTCGAGCATGCCGCCGTCGGTGAAGTCGGCGGAATCGGAATCGATGACGATCACCTGCGAGCCGCTGGCGTCGTCGTCGTCGCCGCCGTCCGCCGAGGGAGTAAGCAAGAACTCGTCGTCCGCGACGAGCTTCGCGCTGGAACCTTCGTCGAGGGTCAGGTCGTCGCCAGCGAGATCGAAGTCCTTGCCCGAGGAACCGGTCTTCAAATCCAGCGGGCCGTCCAACGACAGCCCGCTATCGGCAGGGCTGGCCAGAGAGATGCCGCTATCGCCCGGGCTGAGCGTGATGTCACTCGCGCCGGGGCCATGCAGAACGAGATCGTCTTCGTCGTCGTCCATGGCGGAAAGATTGATACCCGAGTCCGCGCCTCCCTTCGCAGGCGGCGAGAGATTCAGGGCGCTTCCCAGGTCGAGTCCCAGGTCCGAAGCGCCGCCTAACAGCAAATCGCTGCCTGGTTTCGCGGGCATGGGCTTGGTGAGTTGGAGGTCACTGTCCTGCGCGAAGATCGAGATGTCGCTCCCTTCTTGCGCGGCGCGACCGCCCGCGGGACCGATCACCGTGGCCGAGGTGCCCGGCCCGGATTCGCCGAGTTCCACCTCGCTCAGCAGGACGATGTCGTCGCCGTCGTCGTCCGCGGCCAGGTCGATCGGCAGGTCGGTCAGGTCGCCCGAGTCCTCTGTGTTCCCTTTGGCGGGAAAGAGCTTCGCCTTGGCGCGCTCGATCTCTTCCGGCTTGTATTTGAACGAGGCGCCGTCGCGGAGACCGTTCACCTCATACTTCTGCGTCAGTTGACGGAGGTGCTCGGCGCTGATCCCGAGTTGGGAAGCAGCTTCGTCCATCGACAAGAACTTACCGGCCATGCTCGTTCCTCTCGTGGTGCGATGCCCGAGAGCGAGACGTGGCTGGCGACGATGCCTGCCCCCGGTCTAACGCCCTTGGACTTGAATCCGCACCTCGCGCGCTTTCGGCGCAACGCTGTTGTAGTCCTCTAATTGCAGATCCCACTGCAGGTTCCGCACGCTCATCAGCGTGACTAGCCCACTTTTGAGATCCGTGTGATATACGGCCATCGCCCGCGTGGCGGGATCGACGACCGTGAACATCTGCAGGCCGTCCTGCGGTGGCGAAGCAATGGTCACCAACCCAGGGGAAGCTGACGCCGTAACCGGCGACGTTGCGGCAGTCGGAACGCCTCCGACGGCCGGAACCCCCAAGCATGAACCCGCCAACCACCCCAACACGACCATGGTCGCCACGACAACCACACGCATAAGTCACCTGGAACTTACGAGTTGCGGAAGCACGCGGCCTAAGAACCTTATTCTAAGGCCGGCAACTTCCATTTCAAGAAAAAACGCCTGCGGACCCTGTCCGGCCGGCGGCGCCAGGGAGCGTAGTGAAACTGCCCGCCGGCGGCAATGCGATTTCGCCCTGCGGATCGTGAACCAGCGTCTGCTAACGACTGTCCAGAGCGGCACTTACGCCACGCCCCGCAGTCCGTGGGCCGGTCGGTGGCATTTCCCTTTCCGCCTGCTAGGATGTTCCCCCATGAGCCAACATTGGATCGCCGATCGCACGCAATTGTTCGATAGTTCGGGCATCCGCAAGGTTTTCGACCTGGCGGCCAAGATGACCGACCCGATCAACCTCTCGATCGGGCAGCCCGATTTCGACGTTCCTGAGCCGATCAAATCGGCCGCCAAGCGGTCGATCGACGCCGGCAAGAATGGGTACGCCCCCACGCAGGGGATGGCCCCGCTGCGGGAAAAGCTCCAAGGGCAGGTCGACGCCAAGTACGGCCACGCCGACCGGAAGCTGCTGGTCACCAGCGGCACCAGCGGAGCGCTAACGTTGCTGATGTACGCCGCGGTCAATCCCGGCGACGAGGTGATTCTGTTCGACCCGTACTTCGTCAGCTACGAGCCGCTGGTGAAACTAGTGGGCGGGCGCTGCGTGATCGTCGATTCGCATCCCAATTTCCAGATCGACGTGAACAAGGTTCGCGAGGCGATCACGCCACGGACCAAGTTGATTCTGTTCAACAGCCCCGCGAATCCGACGGGCGTCGTGGCCACGGAACAAGTCACGAGCGACCTCGCCGCATTGGCCGCCGAAAAAAATGTGCTCCTGGTGAGCGACGAGATTTACAGCCGCTTCGCCTTTGACGGCGAGTTCGTCTCGCCTGCCAAGTACAACCCCGCAACGTTGGTGATCGACGGGTTCAGCAAGACCTACGGCATGACCGGCTGGCGGGTCGGCTATGTGCATGGCCCGAGCGCGCTTGTGGATGGCATGACCAAGCTCCAGCAATACACGTTCGTCTGCGCGCCGCAGCCGTTTCAATGGGCCGGAGTCGAGGCCCTGGACTTCGAGATGCAGCCGTACATCGACGCCTATCGCAAAAAGCGCGACTACGTCGTCGAGCAACTTTCCCGCGACTACGAACTGGCCACGCCCGGCGGGGCGTTTTATGCTTACCCCAAAGCCCCGCGCGGCAGCGGGTCGTCGTTCGTCGAGGAAGCGATCGCCAACCAACTGCTGGTGATCCCCGGCAAGATTTTCAGCCAACACGACACGCACTTCCGGCTGTCGTACGCGGCCAGCGACGCTACGATTGAACGCGGGATGGAAGTGCTCAGGAAACTCGCCAAACGAAGTACCTAGCGAAACCACAGTCTCCTTTCGCGGAGCGAAAGGAGACTGTCCTACTTTACTCCCACTCTCCTTTACTCCTCCCAACTCCTCCCTCATGTCCACCAACGGCGCGCTCAACAGAAAACTTCGCATGGCTTTGGTCGGTGGCGGCCAAGGCGCTTTTATTGGTCGGGTGCATTGCACCGCGGCGGTGTTGGATAATCGCGCGGCGCTCGTCGCCGGCGCCTTGTCCAGTAATCCCGAGAAGGCCAAGGCCTCGGCGGCCGATTACGACATCGCGCCTGACCGGGCGTATGGCTCGTATCAGGAACTGCTGGAAAAGGAAAAGGCGCTGCCGGCCGACAAGCGGATTGATTTCGTCTCGGTCGCCACGCCGAATCACACGCACTTCGAGATCGCCAAGGCCGCCGTGCAGGCCGGCTTCAACGTGATGTGCGACAAGCCGATGACGTTCGACCTCGCGCAGGCCGAGGAGTTGGCCAAGATCGTCGACGGTTCCGGCGTGGTGTTCGCCGTGACGCACAACTACACCGGCAATCCGCTGGTGCGGCAGGCCCGCGACATGATCCTCAACGGCGAGTTGGGGGAGATCAATGCCTTTCGTTCCAACTACATCCAAGGCTGGCTGCGCACGCGGTTGGAAGCGTCCGACCAGAAGCAGGCGGCCTGGCGGACCGATCCCTCGAAGAGTGGCGCGGCCGGCTGCTTCGGCGATATCGCCACGCACGCCTACAACCTGGCGCGATTCATGACCGGCCTGCTGCCAGGCGACGTGAGCTGCCATTTGAAAACCTTCGAGCAAGGACGCAAGCTCGACGACTACGGCCACGCGGTGATTCGCATGGAAAACGGCGCACTCGGCACGGTGACCGCCTCGCAGATCACGCATGGTCGCGAAAACGACGTCACCATCGAGATCGACGGCACCAAGGGTTCGCTCTTCTGGGCGCAGGAAAATCCGAACCAAATGTTCTTCCGCCGCAACGGCCAGCCACATGCGATTTACACCCGCGACCCCAACGCGCCGTTCATTGCCGACATCACCAAAGCGTCCTGCCGCATCCCGAGCGGGCATCCCGAGGGCTATCTCGAAGCCTTCGGCAACGTTTACCGCGCGGCTTACGACGCGATGGTCGAGCGCGCCAGCGGCAAGCCGTTCGAGAAGACGAACACGCTCTATCCCAACGTGAACGACGGCGTCGAAGGGATGTACTTCATCCAGCAATGCGTCGAGAGCAGCAAGCAAGGCGGGGCTTGGTTGCCGCTGAAACATCCGCGAGCGCGGCGGTAGTGGCGGCCTCCGCGTGAGGAATTGTCGATCTCGCTAAGCCCAGGGAAGGCCACCGAAGTTATCGGGGATAGCTGAATCTCCGAGGGCCTTCCCTGGGCTTGTGCTTGCGAGCGCTCTTGGACTTTCTCGTCGTGTAGCGCTACACGACTCCCAGCATCTGCAGGTTCAAGAACAAGACCAGCGCGCCGAAAGCCACGGCTACCACGCCTCCGAGTAGACAGAGAATGCGCGCGCCTGGAGTACCGATTGCGTCGACCAGATGGCGGGTGACGCGTCCATCTTTCAAGCCGTGCGGATTGAGCATCGACGCGTAGAGGAGGTGCAAACCCGTGACGAGCAGCCCGACAGCTGCGGCGAAACGGCTGCGGCGAAACGGTCGGCGGTTTTCCTGCGGCGGAGTGTATTGGGTAGCAACGTACTCTACTTCCTGATCAACTGGCGAAGTTGCTTCGGGCCCGGTGATTCGGTGTGAACCCAGTTGCGGTGGCCTCGCTGGAAACCTTGGCTGACCAGGAATGTGCGAAGGGGGCGGAGTATGCGCTTGCCCGCCTCCCTGTGCCCCCTCCATTCGCCGGCGACGTTCCTCATCTTCTTTCCGACGTCGCTCGTCGCGCGCCTCGCGGTCCGCCTGCCTGCGCTCTTGGGCCTCCCTTGCCAAGCGTGCGCCGATGCTTTCACCGCTGACAACGCCGGTGTCTCGCGGCCGGTCTTCTGGTTCGTCAGGCCAAGGCGCTTGCAGAGTGATCGTCGAAGGCTGTTCTTTATTGTCCGACGATTCATCCAATGGCTCATCCGGCAAATCGCTGGCCGGCGCTTCAGTTGAGTTGCCTTGCACCGGCGGTGATGTGGAGACCGGTGCAGCCGGCGCGTAAGGCGAGGGCGATGCCGCGACGGGCTGCGCGGCGGCAGGTGGAATTGGCGCCGCTGCTATGACCGGCGCGGCAGGCCGACGATTGACGGCCACGACGACTAAGACCGACAGCAAACCTATCGCGAATAGGGAAAACCCGCCGATCACGACGGCCCATTCGGCACTATCCATCTCGGCATGTTGGCGCGAAGTCGCCATAGTCAGAGGCTCCTCAGCAAGTCGACGAACGCGACAGAAAAGTGAGCGCTATTTACTTCGACGCCTGCAGTTTAGCTAAGCGTTTTTCGCGTGACAATAGATGGCGAATCCGCGAGTCGGTTTGCCAGCGGAGAATGTTTAGATCGCACTCAGCCCAGGAAAATCAACCCAGTCGCTGATGAGGGATTTCGCCTTGGGGGTTTTCACCTATGGGCGTCGACGCATCGCCCATGGCCAGAACGATCCGCGATCAACAAAAACAGCCGGCGTCTTCCTGGCAAGGAGGACGCCGTCTGTGGGAGTTCGTCGGGGGCGCAAAGCGCGGGGGATTTACTAGCAGCCGTGCTTCTCGAGCTTTTCGCGCAAAGTATCGGCCGTAAACGGCTTGACCAGGTAATCGGACACGCCGGCTTCGATGGCTTGCATGACGCGGGCTTTTTCCGCTTCGGTCGTGACCATGATGATCGGCACCTTGGCGTCCATGGCGCGGATCGCCTGGACGACCTCCAGGCCGCTCTTGCCCGGCATATTCCAGTCGGTCAGCACGAGATCGAATTCGCCCGGCTTAAACATGGCGACCGCCTCATTGCCGTCAGCTGCTTCCGTAGCGCCCGGGCAGCCCACGGCGAGCAGCGATCGAATGATGATCTTGCGCATGGTGCTGGAGTCGTCGGCAACCAGTACTCGCATCGGTGCTTCCTATGAAACGGTGTCAGAATCGGACACGGCGAGCTTCGGTCGTCTCGCCCGGAAAGGTTTGTCGGACTGGGGCAACTCTAGGTTCCGCCATCCAGATGTCAAACGGCGACGGCGAGACGTTTCTGGTCGCCTGAGCGGAGTTCTCTAAACACCGGCCTCGGAAGTAGACGATCTGTGCGCCCCGTTACATCTGCGAATCGCCTGGTCCCGGTTTGACCGGTCGTAATTCCAGACCTAAATGTTGCGGTACGTTCGATGCGCGTCACCGAAGTTCGCGTTTGCGAAATCACGGCCTGGACGCGCGGCGGGGCTGACCCGCTCCCAGCAGACCTGTTGGGCCGAACGCCAGCCGGATCGCCGCCCCATCGCCACGGCCAGGGAGAATTAATCGTCGTGACTACCGCAATTCGAGAAACGCCCACGTCCACCTCACGGCGGACCGAGCCGACCGGCAGTATGCAACTGGTCAGCTTCCGGTTGGCGCAAGAGGAATACGGCATCGAGATCACGCGCGTGCAGGAGATCATCCTGATGGGCGAGATCACGCGCGTGCCGCAAACGCCAGCCTACATCAAAGGCTTGATCAACCTACGCAGCACGGTCATTCCGATCGTCGACTTGCGTCTGCGGTTCGCCTTGCCGCAAGAGCCGTTCACGGACGAAACGCGGATCATGGTCGTGAACGTCGGCGGCAAGACGGTGGGCATCATCGTCGACGGCGTCAGCGAAGTGCTGCGGATTTCGCAGGAACAAGTTTCGCCGCCGCCCCCCACGGTCTCCGGGCTCGGCCGCGAATACCTGACCGGTCTGGTCAAGCTGGAAAATCGGCTGCTGATTTTGCTCGATATCGAGAAGCTGCTGTCGCAAGAACAAGCGCCGGAGGACAACGTCGCGCCGGCCAACTAACGCGAGCCGCCGCCCCCGCGCCGCACTCCATTCATTTATTTCGATCACCACGCCGCCCCATGGGCGTCGTTCACCAGCCAGGGAGCACGAAGAGAAATGACCGCGACACAGAATTCGACGCAGACCGTGAATTACGACGATGTCAACAGCTTGCGCTCGGCGCTGTCGGTGAAGTCGGCAATGACCGACAATTCGCCGATCAACACGATTCTGGCGGATCGCGACCTGAAGATCGTGTACATGAACGAGGCCAGTGAGCGGACGCTGAAAACGATCGAGCACCTGTTGCCGGTGCGGGCCAATGCGGTCGTCGGACAGAGCATCGACATCTTCCACAAGAACCCCTCGTACCAGCGCAAACTGCTGGCGAACGACAAGAACCTGCCGCACCGCGCGACGATCGAGTTGGGCGAGGAAAAGCTCGACCTGCTGGTGAGCGCGATCTACGACGAGAAGGGCGAGTACCTCGGTCCGATGGTCACCTGGGAGGTGATTACCGAGAAACTGAAGTTGGAAGCTAGTAACCGCGACTACGCCGGCGTTTCGAACGCCGTGAGCAAGTCGATGGCCATGATCGAGTTCAAGATGGACGGCACGATCATCACCGCGAACGAGAATTTTCTGGCGGCGATGGGCTATTCCCTTGACGAAATCAAGGGGCAGCACCACAGCATGTTCGCCGAGGCCGAACATGCTCGCAGCTCGGAGTACAAGGCGTTCTGGGCGAAGCTGAACCGCGGCGAATTCGACGACGGACAGTATAAGCGGCTAGCCAAGGGAGGCCGCGAGATCTGGATTCAGGCCTCGTACAACCCCATCCTCGACCAGAACGGCAAGCCGGTGAAAGTGGTGAAATACGCCACGGACATCACGGCCGAACGCCTGAAGAATGCCGACACCGCCGGGCAATTGGAAGCCATCAACAAGGTGATGGCGGTGATCGAATTCAAGATGGACGGCACCATCGTTAATGCGAACGAGAACTTCCTGAAGACCCTCGGATACCGCCTGGACGAGATCAAGGGTCAGCACCACAGCATGTTCGCCGAGGCCGAATTCGCCCGCAGCACGGAGTACCGCGGATTCTGGGCGAAGTTGAATCGCGGCGAGTTCGATGAAGGACAATACAAGCGGATCGGCAAGGGAGGCAAGGAAGTCTGGATTCAGGCCTCGTACAACCCGATCATGGACCTCAACGGCAGGCCCTTCAAGGTCGTCAAATACGCGACGGACGTGACGCAACAGGTCACGATGCAGAAGGACCTGCGCCGCCTGGTCGAACAGGTCATCGAGAGCGCCGGCCAATTCACGGAAGGCTCGCGCTTGATCGCCGAGAGCTCGCAGACCCTCGCCCAAGGCGCGCAGACGCAAAGCTCGTCCGTCGAGGAAATGAGCGCCGCGGTCGAACAGCTCGCCCGCAGCATCAACGCCGTGAAGGACAACTCGGGCGAAGCCGACAAGGTTGCCACCGAAACGAGCCAATTGGCTGAAGACGGCGGCGCCGCGGTGCAGAAGTCGGTCCAGGCGATGGAGCTGATCAAGACCAGCAGCGAACAGATCAGCGAGATCATTCAAGTGATCTCGGAAATCGCCAGCCAGACCAACTTGCTGGCCTTGAACGCGGCGATCGAAGCCGCCCGCGCCGGCGAGCACGGCCTGGGCTTCGCGGTCGTCGCCGACGAAGTCCGCAAGCTGGCCGAGCGGTCGAGCGAAGCGGCCAAGGAGATCTCTTCGCTGATCAAGGAATCGACCAAGCGCGTCGAGGAAGGGGCCTCGTTGAGCGCTCAAACGGGCGTTGCTTTGACGAAGATCATCCAAGGGGTCGACAAGACCGCGAAGAAGATCTCCGAGATCGCAACCGCGACCGTCGAGCAAGCGACCAACGCCAAGGAAGTCGCGGCGGCGATCCAGCAGATCGGCCAAGTGACCGAGCAAGTTGCGGCCGGCAGCGAAGAGCTGGCATCGAGCAGCGAAGAGCTTGGCGCCCAGGCCACGAGCCTGCGGGAACTGGTGTCGCAGGTCAAGTTCGACAACTAAGGCAGTTCGTCGGACGGTTTGGGAAAGATCTAGCTGAACCGCCCGGCGGCTCGGCGCATTCACTCGTCCGCGGCGCTCGCTTCGAATTGGAACGCGAGCGCCGCGGGACGTGGCGCAAGTTGAGGAGCAACGCATGCCGCCAGTCGCTGCGGAACAGATCTCGGACGCCGAGATGACGCGCTTTGTCGACCTGATCTACAAGGTCACGGGCATTCGTATTTCGACGCAGAAGAAAACGCTGCTATCGAATCGGATCCGACGCCGCCTCAAGCAGACGGGCGTCGAGACGTTCGAAGCGTACTACCTCAAACTCAAGCGGTTGCCGCCCAGCGATTTGGAGTGGGATCGCTTTCTGGAAGAGGTCACCACGCACGAAACGTTTCTCTTCCGCGATCAAGCGCAATGGGACTGGCTCCAAAGGGAGTTCCTGCCCGGCGTCGCGGCGCGCGAGCGCGATACCAAGGCGCCGAAAACGCTGCGCATCTGGTCGGCGGCGTGCTCGACGGGCGATGAGGCCATGACGGTCGCGACCTGCATCGCTTCGACGTTGCCGAACTTGTCCGAATGGCGCGTGCAAATCGTCGGCACGGATATTGGCGTCGGCGCGCTGGAGCAGGCCAAAAAGGCCGTTTTCAACGAACGGGCGATGCACCTGGTGCCGGAGAATTGCAAGAAGAAGTACTTCACGCGCCAGCCGGACGGAACCTCGTGGCAGGCGAACCCCATCCTCACCGGCATGATCAACTTCCGGCAACATAACCTGCTTGAACCGCTCAATGAAGCGCCGTTCGACCTGGTGTTCTTGAAGAACGTGCTGATTTACTTCGACGACGTCTCAAAAAAGACCGCAGTCGGCCACGTTCGTAAGCTGATTCGGCCCGGCGGATTGCTGGTCGCCGGCGCCGCCGAAGGCGTGTCGGACTTGCTGCGTGAATTGCAGCGATTGCAACCGTGGTTGTATCAGAGCTCGGAAGGAAAAAGCGCTCGATGAGCGAATCCACCGCTGCGGATGCCGACAGCCTGCTGGACAGCATGCTCGCCGACTTTCTCGACGAGTCTTCGCAGCTCCTATTGCGCTTAAACGAAAATCTGCTGCGATTGGACGATTGGGTGCATGCGCTCGCCGACGGGGCGCCGGCGTCGTGCGATGAACAGTTGATGAACGAGCTATTTCGGGCGGCGCACAGCTTGAAGGGCTTGTCGGCGATGCTCGGCCTCGCCGACATTAACGCACTCACCCACAAAATCGAAAACGTCTTCGACGCGGCTCGTCGCGACGAGCTGCGCTTCGAGCCGCACACGGTCGAGCTCGTGTTCCAATCCGTAGACCGGCTATCCGCGATGGTGGAATACTTGAAAGATCCGACGCCAACGCCGCCGGACTACAGCGCCGTCGCGGCCGAAATCCAAGACGTCCTGGAACGCTGCGGACGTTCGCTCGCGGCCGGCGACCAGGCCGACGTCGAGAAACACTTCGCCGCCGAGCTACCGGCCCCGCCGGCACCCGAGAAAGCGCCGCGAGTCGTGGCGCCGCGCGGCGACTTGTTCGCCGATATCCGCGACGAAACCGATGTGCCGGCGAAGTACCTGGGCATCTTCATCGACGAAACGGAGATGTCCCTCGACACGTTCGTCGAGCTGTTGATCCGGGACGACGGCCGGACCGACCGTTCCGGCACTGAATCGCTGATGATCATCAGCCACCGGATCAAGGGATCGGCCGCCAGCATCGGGTTGAACCGCGCCGCGAAACTCTCGCATTGCATGGAAGATCTGTTGCAGGAGCGACTGGAACGAAACGCCGATTTGACGTCGCAAATGTCCGACGTCTTGCTGCGCTGCGGCGACGCGTTGCGTCGATACATCGACGGTCTGAAGATCGGCGCTCCGGACACGGCCCGCTTTAGCGAGGCCTACCAGTCGCTCTTGGCCCTGCAACTCGAAACTCCAGCCCCGACAATCAGCGTGGCCGCTCCTTCGCCCGTCAAGACCGTCCGGATGTCGGAAGACGAACGTGCCGAACTTCGTCGCGCTGGACTAGGCGCCGGCGACGGCGTGATCGGGCGCGTGCGTTTCCAAGCGGACTTCCCGCTGGTCGGATTGAAAGCGCGGCTGGTTTATGAACGACTCGTACAACTGGGCGAGATCTTCTACAGCGAGCCCAGCTCCGAAGCATTGGATTCGCTGGAGCAGATCGAGTACCTGAAATTCGGCGTGGCCACCGCGCAGGATGCGGCGAACGTCGCTGCTCGGCTGAAGATCGTCGGCGTGGCCGAGGTCGAGGCGGAACCGTTAACGGCCGCGCAGCTGCAGGCAGCGCCGGCAGCGCAAGTCGAAACGCCGCGCGAGCGAGCCGCCACGGCCGACGAAGCGAAAACACAAGAGAACCGTCCGGTCGAGACTCTGCGCGTCGATATCGAACGACTTGATCAATTGATGAATCTGGCCGGTCAACTCGTCATCAATAAAGCACGCTTCGCCCGGATCGGAGAAGGCCTCAAACAAACGACCGGCAATAAACGATTGCGCAATCGGTTGGACGAAGTGTTCGGCCAATTGCAGCGGCTCGAGGGAGCTATGGACCGAGACGACGATCGGTCGGCGCCCGTCAATCTGCCGGTGTTGCAGACGCAGGTGCGTTCGATCCAACGCGACCTCGGCGTCTTGCGCGACGAGTTGGAGCGGCTGGCCTCGGCGCGATCCTCCATCAACGACCTGTTCGAGGCAGTGCATCAATTAGATCGCGTCGCCGAAGGCATTCAGCGCACGGTGATGGACACGCGCATGGTGCCGATCGGACCGCTATTCACGCGCTTCCGGCGGGTAATCCGCGACATCACGCGGGCCAATGGAAAAGATGTTCGTTTGGAAATCCTGGGGGAGAAGACTGAACTCGATAAGCGGATGATCGACGAGTTGGGCGACCCGCTGATTCACATGGTGCGGAACTCCGCCGACCACGGCATCGAGCAACCCGAGGCGCGCGTCGCGGCCGGCAAGCCCGCGCAAGGCGTGATTACGCTGAACGCGTTTCATCGCGGCAACCGCATCGTGATTCAGGTCACCGACGACGGTAAGGGGCTCGACCCGGAACGGATCCGACAAAAAGCCCTGGATCGAGGCTTGATTACGCCAGCCGACGCCGAGCGGATGACGCCGCAACAGATCTACAACCTGATCTGGGAGCCCGGCTTCAGCACCGCGGAACAAGTCACGGAGATTTCCGGCCGCGGCATGGGCATGGATATCGTCAAGAGCAAGATCGAAGAGCTGAACGGCGCCGTAGACGTCGACAGTGTGCCCGGGCAGGGCGTGACGCTGACCATCAAGCTCCCGCTGACGATGGCCATTTTGCCGAGCTTGATGGCCGAAGTCGATGGCGGGATCTTCGCGCTGCCGATCGAATCAGTGGTAGAGATCGTGCGCATCAGCGCGGATAAAGTGAATACCGTACACGGCGTGCCCACATCGACGGTCCGCGGGCGCGTGGTTTCCATCGTCAGGCTCGATGAATTGTTCGAGTGGAATGGCTCAGACGACTTAGCGCCGGCCGATCCGCAAGCGGATATCACGATGGTGATCCTAGGCAGCGAAGGTCGCGAGCTAGGCTTGACGGTCGATCATCTGCTGGGCGAGGAAGACATCGTCATCAAATCGCTCGCAGAGAATTATCGGCACGTCATGGGTATCGCCGGGGCCAGCATCCTCGGCGACGGTCGCGTGGCATTGATTTTAGACATCGCGGCACTGGTCGAAGCGGCTCAGCGTCGTGGCGTGTCCGAGGAAATATCAGCATGACCAGGAAACCAGATTCCATGCTTCCCGAATTGGTGATTCTCCACGAGTTGTTCGGCGCGGCGACGCACGAGGCTTCGGCCGCGATGTGCCGCTGGACGAACGGCTTGATTACGCTCAGCCTCGACGAGGTCCGCGAGATTCCGCTCGAGAACGTGTGCCAGGAACTCGATTGGGCGCACGAGCTCGTGACGATGGTCGTGCTGAGCCTGGCCGGCGAAATCGGCGGCGAGATGATCCTCACGTTCGACGATCAGAACGGTCGCCGCCTGGCCGCCGCGTTGCTAGGCCGGGAGCCAAGCGTCGACGGGGAATGGACGGCGCTGGAAAAATCTGCCTTGACCGAGACGGGCAACATCCTCGGCTGTGCTTACATGAATGCGTTGACGCGGCTCGTCGACGTGGAACTGGTCCCCTCGCCGCCGTATTTCGTGCAGGACTACGGCGCGAGCGTGCTGGAACAAGCGTTGGTCGGACAGGCCATGACCTGCGATCAAGCCGTGATCTGCCGCACGGCATTTCATCGGGCCGACGAAGAGCTGAATTGGAATGTCTTCTTCCTGCCCACGCTGGCGTTGAGAAAGCGCATGGAAAACGCGCTGCACTCCGCCACGTAGTCCACCATCACACTAGAGCACCAACGCCGGAGCATCAGGGAATGACCGTCGCGGAAGCAACCAAGACCAGCGCCACGCCGTTTGTCGGCATGGGTCAGCTGTTGACGGCGCAACCGCCGGTCCGGCTCGCCTCGGTGCTAGGCTCGTGCGTTGCCGTCTGCCTGTATCATCCACGGCTGCGCGTCGCGGGCATGGCCCACGTTGTTCTGCCGGAATCGACCGGGCACCAAGGCGGACCCGGCAAGTTCGCTGATACGGCCGTGCCGGCGCTGTTGGCGGCACTGGAAAAACTCACCGGACTGAAGGCTGGTTACCAAGCCAAGCTGGCAGGCGGCGCCAGCATGTTCGCGGCCAGCGGACCGCTCCAGATCGGCATTGCCAATGCGGCGGCCGTCAAGGCGGCGCTCGCCAAAGCGCATGTTCGCGTTGTGTCCGAGCACTTGGGCGGCAGCCAGGGGCGCCGCGTCGAGTTCGATCCGGCCACCGGCGCATTAAGCATTGAAGTTCAAGGCCAACCAGCGGTTGTTTTGTAACGAGAACCACGAACCAGAATGACGCGACCCCGTTCGCGCGAGTTAAGGAACTTTCCGTCATGCCAGTCCGATTGCTTGTTGTCGACGACGCAATGATCATCCGTGAGCTGATTAAAGAGGCCGCCACCGAGGCAGGCTTCGAAGTCGTCGGCGAAGCCGCGAACGGCCGCGACGCCGTGGAACGCTACGGCGAACTGCGGCCGGATGTCGTCACGCTTGATCTCGTGATGCCGCAGTTTAACGGACTGTACGCGCTGGAAGGCATTCTGGCGATTGACTCAGGTGCGCGCGTGATCGTCGTCAGCGCGCTGGAACAAACTACGATCTTGAAAGAAGCCTTCCGCAAGGGCGCGTCGGACTTTATTACGAAGCCCTTCGATAAAAAGCTGCTGGTCGCCACGATTGAGAACGTGGCGGCGACGTCCGTCTAGAGTTTGAAGTGTTCAGTGTTCAGTTTTCAGTGAGGAGATGAAAAACTGTGCTTACGATCCAGCGCTGTAGTCACATACTGAACACTAAAAACTGAAAACTTCACACTCCCTATGCCCCTTGCCACTTTGCGACGCGCCGCCGGTTACCTGGACTTGGCTGCGAGCGCGTGCCGGCTGAGAGCAGGCGACGACGAGGTGGTCCAACGGCGCGTGCGCCGGCACCTCGCGGAGCGGATGGGAAAGCTGCGAGGGCTGCCGCAAAAGCTCGGCCAGATGTTGAGTTTCTCGGATCGCGACGAGCACGTCGCCGATCAATATGCGGCGCTCCAAGAAACGGCCGAGGCTCTGCCCTGGGAAGTGATTGAGCCGCTACTTGTCCGCGCGTGGGGACGGCCCGTCGCGGAAGTGATGTCCTCGATCGATCCATGCGGCCAGGCGGCCTCGCTCGGCCAGGTGCATCGCGGCGTCACGCGCAATGGCGTGGAGGTGGCCGTCAAAGTGCAGTACCCGGGCGTGCGCGACGCCGTGGAAACCGACCTCCGCATGCTCGGCTGGCTCAGTATGCCGCTGGGCAATCTGCGCCGCGGCTTCGACATGCGGCGCTATCGCGACGTGATCACGCAGGATCTCGACCGAGAATTGGACTACGCCGCCGAGGCCGAGCACCAGCGCCGCTTCCGCGATTGGGCCGCGCGCGAACCGTTTCTGGTCGTGCCCCGCGTGCTGACGGACTTTTCCCACGAGCAAGTGCTCGTCACCGAATGGGAAGATGGCGATCACTGGGACGTGGTCGTGGCGGAGTGGAGCGCCGAGCAGCGCCGCGACCTCGCCCAGCAGATGGTCCGCACATTCCTGCACGGACTGTTCATGCGCCGACAGGTTCACGCAGACTTGCATCCTGGGAATCTGCGTTTCCGGATGACGGACTCCGGTCCGAAACTCGTCCTGTACGATTTCGGCTGCGTCTACGAACCGTCGCGCGAGACGGTGCTGGCGCTGTTGCGACTGATCCGCGCCACGGAACAACATTGCGAACCGCCGTTGCCGTTGTTCGTGAAGCTGGGCTTTCGCCCTGAATACTTGGCGCCGCTGGCGGACAAACTGCCGGCGCTTTGCCAGGTGCTGCTCGAACCGTTCGTGGCCGATCATAACTTTGACCTCGCGCACTGGCGGCTTGATGAGCGCATGCGGGACGTCCTCGGTGATGACCGTTGGAATTTCCGCATCGCCGGTCCGGCCGAGATGATTTTCCTGATGCGGGCATTTCACGGACTGCTTTACTACCTGCGCGGTTTGGGCGCTCCGGTGAATTGGCGGCGCATGCTGTGGCCGTGCATGCACGGTCTCTCCGGTGAAATGGCGTCGCTGGCCATGCCGATGCCGACCCAGTCGTATCGCGACTTCCGCAGTCTCGCGCAGTGGCTGAAGATTCGCGTCAGTGAATCAGGTCATACGAAAGTCGAACTGACCGCCAACGCCACAGGCATCGACGACCTGGAACAGTTGCTCGATCCCGAATTGATGGTGAAGATTCGCGAACGCCACATCGAACTGGAACAAATCGTCCGCGACATCCGCCGCCGCGGCTACACGCCTGGCCCGGTGTTTCAGATGGACGAGGGCTCAAAGCACATCGCGGTGTGGCTGGAATAGCGGGTCTGCCATTTTGAACCGCGGAGGCGCTGAGACGCCGAGGGCTTATTGAGCCGCGTTCGCCTTATTCGTCGGCGACGGTGACAATCACGCGGGCGTAGCGCGTTAACGCGGGTTCGCCATCGTCAGTGACCGTCAGGACGCATTGGATGGCTGCGCCAGCCGGCGCGTCTGGGACGGTAAACGTCGCGCGTGATTTGTCTGCATCGCGGAGGTCGATGGCGACGTGGCCGGAACTCGCTTCGGCATAGTGCATCCACGCGAAGTGAAGCTGATCGCCGTCGAGATCTGTTGAAGGCGAGCCATCGAGGATGATTTCTTCCCCGGCCTTCGCGGTGCGGTGCAGTTCGCCGTCGATGCTGACCTTCGGCGGATGATTCGCCTGATCGCGCGGATTCACGCACCAATCGAGGCGTGCCCGAAAATCATTCTGCAAATGCTCCGCCCAGCGCGCAAGCGAATTCTCCCGATGCGTCGTGCCGCGCCACGCGTCGCTCTGATTCGCCCAAAAATATTGACGTCCCTGGGCTTCGTCTTGAAGCCCGTAGCGGCCGGCCCAACTGCCCCAGTCCGGGTGGTTGGGGTCGTTCATGCCGGTGGGGACGAGGTACATGAACGACATCGAATCCCCTTCCTTCTGTGGATGGGTCGTGTTCGTCGGATAGAGCGCGCCGAGCGGGCCATGCCCCGTGCGGACGTCCCGCTCGATGTCGAAACCGCCAGCGGTGGCCGTGATGGCGGAGAAGCGATGATACCACCGCCGGCGATCAATCTCGGGACGAAAGGTATCGACCCAAAACGGAAACGCCGGCGCGATGTCGTACGTGTGCGCGCCGAATTCATCGGACGAACTAAGCCGGATCCGACTTTTGAAGCGCGCATAACCGTCGGGGCCGCGCTCCGCGAACACGCGATCCAACGCGCGCCGTAGGCAACTCAGCGCGGCGCCGTCATCGGTGCCCCAATTGCAAAACCAGAGCGGCCGCGGATCATCGCGATCGACCGCGTCGATCAGCAACTGCACGCCATCGTCCACATCGTTGTGACCGGGAACAGTATGCGCTTGGAGGAACGCCTCGGTGGGAAATCGGGCATCGTGCTGAACCAGGTTCGGATAGCACTCGCCATACGCGTCAATCTGCCGGCGCACGATGCCGAGGCCGGTCCGCACCGTGTTCAGATTTTCTCCGTCGCGTGCCAGCGGCCGATTGGCGATGATCCCCGCGATATCCCACTCGCTCGCATACAAGAGAAACCGCACGAGCGACTGCTCATCATCCGGATCGCCCCCCGCGTCCGTCTCGATCATCACGCGCATCCGCGGCTCGTGTTCCTCCGCGAAAAGCCCGCAAGTAAAGCACGGTCCATGAAGGAGCGAAACGGCCAGACTAGCAACCGCGAAAGACGCGAAGCAACGCGAAAAAGCTGAGCGCCGGAGCATGGTTCAATCGCGGGGCAGATAGTTATGAATTGGATGGCAGTTCGTCGGCATGTCCTTTTCGTGCCTTTTCGCGTCTTTCGCGGTTGCCTCGCTACTTCTTCTCAACCGCAGTCCCGCGCAGTTGGATGTTGTCCCAGATGCCCATGTCGTCGAAGGTGCCGAGGCCGATTTGGCCCCAAGTGAAGGTTTTGTTCTCGGCAGTCATGACCGGCGTTTCCATGTCGTCAAAATAAATCGCGATCGCGCCGTCGCTCACGGTCCGTACGATCTTCACGTGGTGCCAGGCGTCGTCCCAGGGAGTGCCGTCGGTGGTCTTGGTGGAAATCTTCGTGCGCGGCGCGTCGTCGACGATGAAAATCTGATTGGCGTGATCGTCCATCTGCTTGCCGAAATGGACGTAATAGAAGTTCGCCGAATCCTGGTAACCGAAGAACATACACATGCTGCGGTGCCCGTAGTCCTTGACCGTGCTGCGGACATCGGCTTCCAACACGAAATCGCCGACGATCACGTCTTTCAACAGCGCGATGTTGAGCGGACTGCGATGCGGCGGCTTGTAGTCGCTCTGCTTGGTGTTGCCGTACCCCTGCCCGTCCTTGCCGGGCAGCACTTCCCAGGCCTGGGCATCGGTGGCCTGCCAGCGTTCGGCGCCTTGCTCGAAGTCCTCGTGCGACACTTCAGGCAACTCGGCCGCGACGGTCGCATTGACCGACATTCCGAAGACCAGTCCGCAAAGCATGAAAGCGCGCATGTTGTTCGACTCACAATCAGGAAGTGGGCGGTGGCGACGCGGTCGTCCAGAAAGTATGGTAGCCGCGATTGCGCAAGCGTGCCATCGCGGGCACCTGGGCGAGAATCAAGCCCACGGCAAACATGTCTCCGCAGGCAAACAGCGCATTCCAAACGGAACACCAGGCGAAAGCGATCAACAGCCACGGCGGCAGGGGAATCAAAGCGGCCAAGACCAGTGGCAGAATTGAGATCACCAGAAATGGCAGCAAGAGCACGACCAGAAAGCGCGTGCGGGTGATCTCTCCCAAATAGTGCGCGTAAAACATCATTCGACTGGGCCAGACGCCCATCATTTTATCGTCCGGATGTCCGCCGGCCGGAAAGGCCCCATAGTGCAATAGCTCATGGAAGGCAATCATCGCCGGAAACGACAGCACGATGAACACGATCGCAACAATGGCGTGATTGCCACTGAGTGTGACGGACATGGACAAACCCAGCGATTGCCACGCCAAACCGACAAGCAGGCCCAGCACGATGGCAATCGGCGCAGCGTAGACTTGCATCATCGCCGGGCCAGGCTCGCGCAGGGCATGCCAGGTCTCGTCCGGCGCGAAATCGCCCTCGGGCAACGATCCGACGTGCAACCGCATTTCATATCCCCGGATAATGCTTTACGCCGATTCGTGCGAGCCTCGCGACAGCTACTCAATCACCTTATTGAGCGGATACTCGACAATCCCGCGAGCCCCCGCCGCTTTCAAGCGCGGGATGATGTTACGCACCACTGCTTCGTCGATCACCGTCATCACGTCGACCCAATCGTCGTCCGAGAGACTGCTGATCGTCGGTTTTTGCAACGCCGGCAGGATCGCCAGGACTTCCTGCAAGCTTGCGCGCGGGACGTTCGCCATCATTCCGACTTTGCCTTCCGCCGCCATCGCGCCGCGCAACATCAGCGCGATATCGTCGATCTTCTGCCGTTTGAACGGATCGAGGTATGCCTCGCGATTGGCGATCAAACGCGGCGTGCTCACGAGTACTTCGGCCACGATCCGCAGATTATTGGCCCGCAACGAGCTGCCGGTTTCGGTGACTTCCACGATGGCGTCGGCCAAGCGCGGCGGCTTGACCTCCGTGGCGCCCCAGCTGAATTCCACTTTCGCCTGCACGCCATGCTTGGCGAGAAACCGCGTCGTCAGGCCGACTGCTTCGGTGGCGATGCGCTTGCCTTGCAGTTGGGCAACCGACTGCACCGGGGAATCCTCCGGCACGCAGAGTACCCAACGCACGGGACGGCGGCTGACCTTCGAGAACACAAGTTCCGCCACTTCTTGTACATCAGCATTGTTCTCCACGATCCAATCGTGACCTGTCAGACCGGCGTCGAGCGCGCCGTCTTGAACGTAACGCGCCATTTCCTGCGCGCGGATCAGCGTGCATTCGATTTCGTCGTCGTCGATCGACGGATAGTAGCTGCGCGAACTGAACGTGATTTTGTAGCCCGCGCGCCGAAACAACTCCGCCGTCGCCTCTTGCAGGCTGCCGGCGGGAATGCCCAGTTTCAAACAGTTTGCCATCGCGTTACTTCTTTCCATAAACCTGGGCGGGGTCGAACACGCGCTCGCCGACGACTTGCAGACCTTCCGGCGTGACCTGCCGGAAGAAACAGCTTTGGTAGCCTTCGTGGCAGGCCGCGCCGCCGAGCTGTTCGACTTTCAAGAGTATCGTGTCCGCGTCGCAATCGACGAATACGCCGCGCACCAGTTGCACGTGGCCGCTTTCCTCCCCCTTGCGCCAGAGCTTGTTGCGGCTGCGGCTGAAGTAGACGGCGCGGCCGGTCGCCAGCGTCTCGGCGTAGCTCTCGGGGTTCATGTAGGCCATCATCAGCACCTCGCCCGTGGCGGCGTCCTGGGCGATGGCCGGCAACATGCCTTGGCCCTTCTCAAAATCGGGGATCGTGCGGGGGGCCGGGTGCGACACCGCTACTCCTTGGATTTGCCGGGAAAATCACCTGCCGCGGGCTTGAACCGCGACGAGGCCGGCCGGGCATCAGCAAGCACTTGCGCAAGCCGAAATCGATGCCACGGCGACCAAACTGCCCAGAATAACCCGACTATCGGGCATTGGCCAGAGCCGCGGCAAACTAGGTGATTCGGGCCCATTCGTTACTTTCGATCCGCCGTGGTAATTCGCGGCGACATTTCAGTTTGTTCCGGCGTTAGTCGATTTTACTGGCGAAGGTGTCGGAGCGCGCGCCGAGGGCGGCGCTCCCCCGCTCGGTCCGTGCGGGCCCCCTCTCTTCCGGAACGCGAAAGGAACCTCACTTGCCTCGATCGCTGTCCCTCATCCTGCCGGTCTATAACGCTCAGGAATCGCTCCCGGCCATGCTGGCGGAGCTGCTGGATTTGTTGCCGGAACTGACCAACCGGTTTGAAGTGCAGTTGATCGACGACGGGTCGCTCGACGCCACGATGGAAATCGCCAGCGACCTGGTCGCGAACTATCCGCAAGTCCGCTTGTTGGCCCACCCGGCCAGGCTCGGCACGCGGATCGCCATGGAAACCGGCCTCCGGCACTCCACCGGCGAATGGGTGCTGTATCGCGACGCGGACTGCGTACTGGATTTACAGGGCATCGCCAAAATGTGGCGGCAGACCGGCGAGTTCGATTGCCTGCTCGGACGCCGCGCCGCCGGCACGCCGCTGGGCTGGATTCCCCGCATGCCGTCGCGACAAGACGCCATCGCGCCGGAACACGACGGCATGATCATGGCGAAACGCGCCGTATTCGGCCAGTGGATGCTCTCCCCGTCGCAACAGACGTTCGAGACGCACCTGGTGCGGCGTGGAATCGCCTGGAAAGCGCTCGACCTGCGCGTCCGTCCGGCGAATCCGGCGGCCGAGGCGATTCGGTCCCTGGCGGCGCAACGCACGTTGCGCAAAGGCGAACTGGTCGGCGCCGGCACGCACGCTGGCTCCCCGATGCGGCATGAGCACGAACCGAATTACTTGCGTAAGATCGCGGACTTCGCGCTCGGCGAGTAACTGTCAGAACGCCTTGGCGTTCACGCCGATGGTCTCTCGTTCCGCGAAAGGCGTCTCCTTTCGCGGAGCGAGAAGTGACCATTACGGCGACTTCGCCCGACTCGTTTGCCGCGTCACGTGCCACCAGCCATCGCGGAACTCTAGGGACGAGTCGGCTGGCGGCGCGAACCAGGCGGCGAATTCTGTTTCCGCAGCGCCTGCCCGCTGCGATTTCCAGAGCCGGGCGAGCATCGTCGCACTATTCGCGACGCACATGGCGCCGATGAAGGCGCAGGAAATGAAATGGCTCGTGGCGGGAAGCAACCAGATTGTTGCCGCGACGCAGGTGATCAGGTTCAAGGTCACTGGCGGCTCCGCGGCTTTTTGCACGACCCAGGCGGCGAGACGCAACGGACTTCGCGGCATTAGCGGCTGCATCGTGGGGCGCGAGCCACTGCCGCCACGGACGACCAGTTCGCCGCGCACGCGCTTGAGCCGTTGAATGAAGGCTTTATATCGGGCGTCGTGCAGGAGGCCGTTCAAGAGGGCGGCGACGCCCCAGAGCAAGCCGGCGGCGAGCCAAAGTTCATGGTTAGTGACACGTGATGCACCATAGCCGAGCCCGAGCGGTACAAGTAGGTTGAGCGTGTGGTGCATCAAGTAATCGAGTTGCACGCCATCCAGCGAGGCCACGCCATGCCAACGAGCAAGCTGGCCGTCGACGTGATCGAGCAGATACCACAGTTGCAACGTGATGGCGCCGCAGAGCCACGCGACCGGCGACCCGATGCCGAACTGCGCCGCGGCGGCGAGGCCCACTCCCCAGGCCAGCAGCGTAACCGCATGGGCCGAGACTCCGTAGGGCGCGATCAGCCAGGTGATGCGCAGCGCGCTCGGTCTCGCGACGCGTCGCGCCATCCAACTGCCAATCAACCGATGATCCGGCTTTTGACAGCGGCGTTCGAGTTCAGCGAGCGTCGGGCGCATCAGGCGGCCAGCTCCCGCGCGACGCGCGAGCGCCGGCGATCGCGGCGTCGTTGCGAGGCCCAAGTCCAGCCGCACATCGCGGCGAATCCCCAGCCGCCGAGCAGCCCGAGGCAAGTCAAAAAGCGTTCGCCGGAATCATCGTTCCACTCGCCGCCGAAGCTCCAGCGGGCAAGTGCCGGCAAGGCGAGCAACAACAGCGCGCCCGATAAATGCAGCACGTAGCGGCGCCGCTCGTCGCCGTTCAATTCCGGCCAAATGGAAGTGCCCGCCAGCGCCACGAGATAGCCGAGCGATGCGAGCGAGGTGACCGCGGCGACGCCGACGAGTCCGCTGCCTTGGCCGATGGCAATTCTCAGCAAGACGGCCGTGCAAGCCGCCGCGGCGCCAAGGATCGTAAGCGAGCGGCCTTGGCGGTCGATGGTGGCCAGATAATTGGTCAGCGGGACAGCCAAACCGGCGGCCGCCACGCCGGGTGCGAGCCACGACAGTGCTGGCAGGCCTTCGGCGTAACTCGGCAGCAACCAGCTCAGCGCCGGCGTGGCCACGACGACGGCCAGCAAGCCGGCGCCGGCCAATGCCCAGGCGATGAATTGACTGTTCTGGGCGACGAGTTGAGCGACGGCGCGGCGATCGTTGGTGCCGCCCCAGAGCTCGGCATAGCGCGGCGCGCCGACCATGGCGAGTTGATTCGCGATGCCGTAAAGCTGGGTGCCGACCAGCAGTGCGACCGAGTAACAGCCCAGTTGATACGTGCCGTCCGACATGCAGGCCAGGATCATCAATTTGTCGAGCGAACGAAATAGCGAGGAGAGCACGCCGGTGAGGAGCATCGGCAAACCGATCGCCGTGAGCCGACGGACGTCGTCGTAGTCCCAGTGCCAGCGAAGAGACGTCGGCGCATTCCATTGCAAATAGCCGATCGCCGCGATCAATACGCAACCGGCGCTGACATACAGTCCCGGCAAGCCCCAGCGCCAGGTAGCCAAGCCGCCCACGGCCAGCGTGAGCAGGGCCTCGATCACGGCCAATTGCGAAGTGATCGCGAATTGCTGTCGCGCGCGTTGAATCGTGACCAGAAAAGTTTCGTAACGCTGCAACATCACCAACAGCGCCATCGCGACCAGGCCGCCGGCCCAGGGATTCGACCAGCCGCCGTGAAACTGATATTGCCACACGCTGGCGACGATCAACCCCGCGGCGAGCGCCAGGCTGGCCAGCGTGTTCGCGGTGAAGGCGGCGTGCAATCCGGCTTCCGCCTGCGATTCATCTCCGCGTCCGCGCGCCACGGCCAGCTCCCGCGCAGCGCCTTTGCTGACGCCGAGATTCAAATAGTTGCCGTAGCTCAAGAACAATTTGAGCCCCTGCCAGACGCCCATCTGGAGTGGCGAAATCAACGAGCGGAACAGCAAGCTTGTTACGACGCCGATCGCCTGGCAAAACAGCGTCGAGCCGCTGACCAGCATGGAGTCTGCGACCAGTTGGCTCCAACCGGCCAACGGGGCGATATCGCGCGCGGCGGCGGCTTCTTTCCGCGCAAGCGCGTGTTGGCGATCGAAACGAACGAAGCGCGAAGCGCCGAGTCGTCGGGGCGAGCCACGACCCGAGTCTTCGACAATCCGCCGCGCGGGGCGCGCGACTTTGCGTCTTACGTGCGGAGGCATAGCGACTCCTCGGATGGAATATCCGCTAGCGGCGTGTGATGGGCGACGTCGATTGCGCGCTCCACGAAATTGGCGAGCAGCGCGACCGCGGAACATTCGGAGGGAAAGGCGTTCTGACGCGATTTGATCTGCGTCTTCAGCGCAATGCGGAGCAACGGGCGCAGTTCGTCGGCGGTAACAGCAGATCCAACCAGGCCCCAACGCCTGGCCGGCAGGATGTCGGCACAGCCTTGGGGCAAGAGTTGCACGACCGGCCAGCCTAATCTCGCAGCCTCCACGCCGGCGCTTGAGGCGCAGCTTACTACCGCGTGGGATTGGCTCAGGTAATCGGTCCAGCGGCCGCGACGCACGAGTTGCAACGGCAGGTCGGGGAATTCCCGCAACAACTCCGGCCAGGGCTCCGTGCCTTGCTGCCGAGGGTGTAGCTTGACGATCACGCGTAAGCCCGGCGCCGTCGCGCAGGCGGTGAGCGCGGCGCGGAGCATGGCTTGGTGCGTGTCGCGCGTGAGATGAAATGCAACGCCGTCCGGGCGATCGTCGCGGGCTGGCAGATTGGCTAGGATTAGCACCGTGCGAGCGGTCTTGTGTGACGGTCGTGATGTGCCGGAAAGTCGCATGCGCGAGCGATTGAGCGGTAACGAACCGGTGATTACCACTTTTTCCTCGGGCATTCCCCAGTCGAGGAATTGGGCGCGGGAAGCTTCATCCCAGGCCGCCATCCAGTCGGCGGCAAGCGGCGCGAAGCCGAACTGCAGGCAAGGTGCGCCATGTTGCGCAACAATGCTCGGCACGCCATGGCGATGCGCGGTCCAGACCGCGGCCCGAGTGAACGGCGTGGCGTCTTCGCTCAGCACCAAGGCGTCCGGACGCCAGGTCGTGAAATGCCGATCCATCGCCCAGAGCCAACGCGACCAGCGCGGTCCGCAGGCGGCATGCGCGGCGTTCAGCCAACGGGTCAACTGGCGGCCGAGGTTAATGTCGTCGACCGTGAACATGTCGAGCGGACGCGCGGTGTCGAAGCGGTTTTCGCAACCGCGAAAACCTTCGCACATCAACTGGCGCAGTTGCGGCTGGCGAAGTCGAAGCTTGATGATCGGCTCATCACAGAGGCCGGCAGCCTCGCCACCACTTCGTTGCCAAGCGTCTGCTACCGGTGCGAGGAGGTCCAAATCGCCGCAAAGGAGTAGGCGGCGGCGTTTGCTGGGTGATGGATCGCTCGTCGCGCGCTCGGCGGACCCGGCCAGCCAGTTCGCTAGGCGCCTGCGCCAATGAATGGACGAAGATGCTGGCGTTGCGCAAACGGCTTCGGGTCCTGATTGAAGCACGCGTCCTTGGACGCGGTGCCGCTTGCACAACTCAACGAACAGTTCTACGAAATCGTCATCGCCTTGGCTGGCGTGCAGTTCCCAACACTCGGAAGCGATGGGCCGGCGCACTTCGCGGCAATAGGCGATCCAGCGGAGGAGCTTAACGAGAAAATAGCGGAGTCGGAGTCCGCCGAGATGCGCTAACAAGCCGGTCGGCAAGCAGACGTGGCGAAAACCGGCGCTGTCGGGCCCTTCCGCGAGCAGGCCTGCGATGCGCACCGCTTCGCCGTCGATCCAGGCATGGCGCGCGTCGATGGTTTCATCGAGCGAGTCGTGACGCGCGCGGCGCGATCGGCCTGACCAGCTTCCCTCCAGCAACAGCGCAGCGTTATCGTCGTTCCAATTGTGCGGTACGTTTTCCTGGCGCGCGAAGACCTGCATGGCCCGTCCCCGCAGTTAACTGGCGCACGACAGCGACTTGGCCGGGCGCACATAAGCCAGAAGTTCTCGGAAATGGCGCAGCTGGATCTCCGCCTGGCAACCGGGCGCGTGATTGAACGCGATCGACGCGACGCCGACCGCCCGCGCGCCGGCGAGTTCCACGGGATCGTGCCCGACGAACGCAGTCGATTGCGGGGAGAGCCCGAGTTGCTCCAACGCGGTGACATAGCAGCGCGGGTCGGGCTTAGTGCATCCCAAGTCGCGCGAGGAGACAATCGCCGCGAAGCGACCGCCCAGGCCGAGACGATGAAGGTACGTTTCCAGCCCTGCGGCCGGTGTTTCCGAATCGCTGACGATCGCTAGCGGCACGCCCAGCATGGCGAGCCGTTCGATCGTGGGGCGCACGCCTGCGAGGGGCCGGGCTTCGCTCTCCAGTTCGCGTTTGCGGATGCGGCTGGCGGCCACGATCTCGTCGATCAGCGGCGAGGCCACGGACAATGACGTCAGGAAGTCGACAAACGCGGTGGCATAGTCGCCGATTCCGCGATGCACGAGGTCGAGGTATTGATCGTCCCAGATGGTGAACAAGGCGTCGTAACTGTGCGTGACACCCATCTTGGTCAACAGCCGCCACAGCCAACGTCGCCAGAGCGTGGCGTCGTAGAGTACGTCGCCCATGTCGAACAGTAAGCCGTCGAACGTGGGGGACGCAACGGGCGGCGCGGCGGCCGCCACCGCTGGTGATTCCGGCATGGTTTCTGCCCTCCCTGGCATCGGTAGCACTCGCCGAACATCCGTCGGCGCGGCCCAATCTAGCGGCATTCGAGCGGCGGCGGAACGCCAATCTCGGTGCGTCGGCAAGGCTAAGCAACGGGGCAGGTTGCGCTGCATCCATCCGCAGCGACGCTAAGCCCAGGGAAGGCCCTCGAAGTCATTGCTATCGCCCACGATTTGGGAGGCCTTCCCTGGGCTTGTTCGCAATCAGCGGCGGCGCACCACGCCTTCGCGGCCCGAAGATTCCGTCCCCGACAACGAAAAATCGCCCCTGGCCGCGAATTTTGCGACCAGGGGCGATTTTT
>Ga0163153_10001229_pt1 | contig 40820 bp, 36 predicted proteins | sample OliLakLV19MP6IB1_FD_148629 | JGI IMG/M metagenome (GOLD analysis project Ga0163153, IMG submission 148629) | Freshwater microbial mat bacterial communities from Lake Vanda, McMurdo Dry Valleys, Antarctica - Oligotrophic Lake LV.19.MP6.IB-1 | ecosystem: Environmental > Aquatic > Freshwater >... | reverse complement strand
TCGCGCTGGCGAAGGAACGCGGTGCCCGTCGCGCTCTGGCGCTCAACGTCAGCGCGCCCTTCCACTGCGCGCTCATGCAGCCCGCCGCCGATCGCCTGCGCGAAGTTCTCGCTCCCATCGAACTCGGCCCCCTGCGCTGCCCCGTGATCAGCAACGTCGAGGCACAACCGTACGACGACGCGCGCCGCAGCAAGGACCTTCTCGTCCGCCAGGTGACCCATCCCGTGCGCTGGCAGGAGTCGATCGAAGCGCTGGCGGCCGCCGGCTGCGCAACGGCAATCGAGGTCGGGCCAGGCAACGTCCTCGCCAATCTCGTCAAACGCATCGCGCCCGCGATCCGCTGCCTCGCGGGCGAGGACCCCGAGCGCTTGCGCGCGCAGCGCGCGCAGATGGAAGGCTGAGTCGGCGCGCCCATGGATCGCCCCGTTGCCATCGTTACCGGCGCCTCGCGCGGCATCGGCCGCGCCATCGCGCTGCGACTGGCCGCCGACGGCGCGCATGTCCTCGTCAATTTCGCGCGCAGCCAGGAGCAGGCCGAGCAAACGGTCGCCCTGATCGAGACAGCCGGCGGCGCAGCCGAGATCTGCGGCTTCGACATCGCCGATGCGGAAGCCGTTCGCCAACAGATCGGCGCGGCAGCCAAACGCCTCGGGCGGATCGACATCCTCGTGAACAACGCCGGCATGACGATCGACAACCTGCTGCTGCGCTTGCCGGAAGAGGACTGGGACCAGGTTCTCACCGTCAACCTGCGCGGTACCTTCGTCTGCACCAAAGTGGCGGCGCGCACGATGCTGCGGGCGCGCTACGGCCGGATCGTCAACATCACCTCGGTCATCGGCGAAATGGGCAACATCGGCCAGAGCGCCTACGCCGCCTCGAAGGCTGGGATCGTCGGCTTCACCAAGTCGGCGGCGCTCGAATTGGCCACCCGGAACATTACAGTCAACGCCGTCGCCCCCGGATTCATCGACACCGAAATGGTGGCGGGCTTGCCTGAGGCGGCGCGTGCGGAGTATCTCAAGCGGGTTCCCGTGGGTCGTCTGGGGACGGTTGAGGAAGTGGCGGACACCGTGGCGTTTTTGACACGGCCCGAGTCAGCCTACATTACCGGGCAGGTCATCGGCGTTAACGGTGGCCTTTACATGTGAGGAGAGGGAGAAAGCGATGCCATCCGACATCGAAGCGAAGGTAACCGAGATCGTCTGCGAACAGCTCGGCGTGACCGAGAGCGAAGTGACCCCCGACGCATCTTTCGCCGAGGACCTCGGCGCCGACTCGCTCGACATCGTCGAGCTGGTCATGGCGCTCGAGGAAGAATACGACATGGAGATCTCGGACGAAGAGGCAGAGAAGATCCGCACCGTGCATGACGTGATCAGCTACATCCAGAACCACAAGGAAGCGTAGCAACCGGTTGAAGGTTCCACGTCCATGCTTCTACAAGCTCAGCATGATCTGATCGGATGCTAGCCCCGACTCCAAGGCAATCCACCGTTCGCCCTGAGCCCGTCGAAGGGCTGCTAGTACCAGGAGTTCATGCTTCGACAAGCTCAGCACGAACGGAGACACGGGAAGTCGCGGCCCGAGATCTGGAGATCGTACCTCCCACCGTTCGCCCTGAGCCCGTCGAACGGTTCCGAAGTTTTTTCAACCGATAGCTAGAGAGGCAGAGCCCGAGAGACATGACTGAGCTGGAGCGCGTCGACCCCGAGATCTACGAAGCAATCCGTCGCGAGACCGAGCGCCAGGAGCACAACCTGGAGCTGATCGCATCGGAGAACGTCGTCAGCCAAGCCGTGCTCGAAGCGCAAGGCTCGATCATGACGAACAAGTACGCCGAGGGGTACCCGGGCAAGCGCTACTACGGCGGTTGCGAGTTCGTCGACATCGCCGAGCAGCTCGCCATCGACCGCGCCAAGGCGTTGTTCGGCGCCGATCACGCCAACGTCCAGCCGCACTCCGGTTCGCAGGCGAACATGGAGGTCTACTTCTCGCAGTTGCAGCCGGGCGACACCGTTCTCGCCATGAACCTGTCGCACGGCGGCCATCTCACCCACGGCAGCCCGGTCAACTTCTCCGGCAGGTTCTTCAATATCGTGCCCTACGGCGTGCGCGAATCCGACGAGCGCATCGACTACGACCAGGTGCGCGAACTCGCGCGCGAGCACCGGCCGAAGATGATCGTCGCCGGCTACAGCGCTTACCCGCGCCAGCTCGACTTCACGGCCTTCCGCTCGATCGCCGACGACGTCGGAGCGATCATCATGGCGGACATCGCCCACTTCGCCGGACTCGTCGCCGCCGGCATCCACCCCTCGCCCATCGAGCATTGCGAGTTCGTCACGACGACCACGCACAAGACGCTGCGCGGCCCGCGCGGCGGCATGATTCTCTGCAAGCAGGAATACGCCAAGAGCATCAACTCGTCGGTCTTCCCCGGCAATCAGGGCGGGCCGCTGATGCATGCGATCGCCGCCAAGGCCGTCGCCTTCAAGGAAGCGGCGACGCCCGCTTTCAAGGAGTACCAGCAGCAGATCGTCCGCAACGCGGCCGCGCTCGCCAAGGCGCTGATGGACAAGGGCTTCCGGCTGGTGTCGGGCGGTACCGAGAACCACTTGATGCTGCTCGACCTGCGGCAGTCGGAACTGACGGGCAAGGTCGCCGAAGAGACGCTCGATCGCGCCCACATCACCGTCAACAAGAACACGGTTCCCTTCGAGACGCGTTCGCCGTTCGTCACCAGCGGCGTCCGGATCGGTACGCCGGCGGTCACCACGCGCGGCATGCGCGAAGCGGAGATGGGCGTCATCGCAGATTTGATCCACCGTGCGCTCGAGAGCGTCGGCGACGACAAGAAGCTCGCCTCGGTGGCCGACGACGTCGTGTCCCTCTGCCGCAAGTTTCCGCTCAGCGGTCGCGTCTGAACCGACCGGGCGTGCGGTTCACGTCCCCGGCCAGATCACCGTATCGCGCTTCCAATTCTCGTCGTCGCGCTCGGGGTAGTCGATCGTGTAGTGCAGGCCGCGGCTCTCGTGGCGCAAGATGGCCGAACGGATGATCAACTCGGCCACCTCGGCGATGTTGCGCAACTCGATCAGGTCGCCGGTCACGAGGAAGTCCCAGTAGTATTCCTGAATCTCGTCGCGCAGCAGCCGAATCCGCTTGAAAGCGCGCGCCAGGCGCCGGTTCGAACGGACGATGCCGACGTAGTTCCACATCATCCGCCGCACCTCGTCCCAGTTCTGCGTCACCACCACCGATTCATCGCTGTCGACCGCCGAGCCCGGGTTCCACTCCGGTAGTTGCGGCTCGGGGGCCGAGTCCGCCGCGAGGAGATCGGCGGCGGCGAGGGCCGCCCGGTGGCCGAAGACGATGCCTTCGAGCAGCGAGTTCGACGCCAGCCGGTTGGCGCCGTGCAGCCCGGTCATCGTCACTTCGCCCGCCGCATAGAGGCGGCGGACGTTGGTGGCGCCGTTGATGTCGGTCACCACACCACCGCAGAAGTAGTGCGCCGCGGGAACCACGGGGATCGGCTCGCGGGTCAGATCGAAACCGAACTCGAGGCAGCGCTGGTAGATGAACGGGAAGCGTTTGCGGACGAAGTCCGGCTCGGCGTGGCTGATGTCGAGGAAGACGTTGGTGTAGCCGTGCACCTTCATCTCGTGGTCGATGGCGCGCGCGACGATATCGCGCGGCGCGAGTTCGGCGCGTTCGTCGTACTGGGCCATGAACGGCGTGCCGCCGGGAGTCAGCAGGCGGGCGCCCTCGCCGCGCAGCGCCTCGCTGATCAGAAACGACTTCGCCTTGGGGTGGAACAGACAGGTCGGATGAAATTGGACGAACTCCATATTCGCAACGGGAACGCCGGCCCGGTACGCCATGGCGATGCCGTCGCCCGAGGCGACGTCGGGGTTGCTGGTATAGAGGTAGACCTTCCCTGCCCCGCCGGTAGCGAGCAGCGTGGCGCGGGCGCGAAAGGTCGTGACCTTGCCGCTGTCGAGGTCGAGCGCGTAGGCGCCCCAGCACGTCGCCGGCGTGGCGCCCGGGTCGAACTTCGCGTCGACGAGGAGATCGATCGATATATGGCGTTCGAGCACGCGGATATTGGGGTGTGCGGCGACGGCTTCGACGAGCGCCCGCATGATCTCGCGGCCGGTGGCGTCGGAGGCGTGCAGGACGCGGCGTTTGGTGTGTCCGCCTTCGCGGCCGAGGTCGTACTCGTCCCTCGCGGCACCGTCGCGGCGGGAGAACTCGGCGCCGCGGCCGATCAGCTCGCGGACGCGCTCGGGCCCCTCGCGCACGACCAGATCGACGACGTCGGGATGACACAGCCCGGCTCCGGCGCCCATGGTGTCGTCGCTGTGTAGTTCGAACGAATCCTCTGGACTCCAGACCGAGGCGATACCGCCCTGGGCATATTCGGTGGCGCTCTCGGGAACCCTGTCCTTGGTGAGGATGACCACCGAGCCGTGTTCGGCGGCGCGCAACGCGAAGGTCAGGCCGGCGATGCCGCTGCCGATGACGAGCAAGTCGCTGTTCATGGCGCGAGTGTACTCCAACACAGGGCACGTGCCAGAGTGGCGAGACTTCGGATTACGTCGATTTTTGTGTTGAATAGGCGACGGATGGCAAGTAGTTTAGCGTGCATGCGGACGTTGATTCTCGCCCTTGCCGGGGCGCTCGTGATGTCGCTGCCGGCTTCCGCCGCATTGGCAAAGATCTATGTATTTCGCGACCCGACCGGCGCGGTGCAGTTCACCAACGCGCCGGTGGTGCCGAAGGCGGCGCCGCGTTTTCGCTTGGCGAGCACGGCATGGCCGAAAACGCGTTGGCAATCGCAGCGCCTGGGCGCGCACGGCGGGCCGCGGCGCACAGCTTACGACGAGATCATCAAGACGGCGGCCGTGCGCCACCGGATCGATTCCAACCTGATCAAGGCGGTGATCCGCGTCGAGTCCGACTTCGTGGCGCACGCGGTATCGCCGAAGGGCGCGCTCGGCCTGATGCAGCTCATGCCCGGCACCGCGCGGATGTTGAAGGTGCGGCGCGCCTTCGATCCGAACGCCAACGTCGACGGCGGCGTGCGTCATTTGCGCTACCTGATGGATCGCTACCAGGGCAATCTTCGCCTCGTGCTCGCGGCCTACAATGCGGGTGAAGGCGCGGTGAAGAAGTACAAGGGCATCCCGCCTTATCCCGAGACGCAGGACTACGTGCGCCGGGTGCTGCAGTACCGCGACGTCTACGTGCGCGGCAGCTGAGAGCGCACGGGCGGCGAAGCGCCTTGTTCGAATTTTTCGTCAACAACCTTCCCAACCTGATCACGCTCTTTCGGGTTGCGTTGATCCCGGTGCTAATCGGCTTTCTGCTGCAGCCCGGGGAGACGCGCGCCCTCGGCGCGGCGGCGACGTTTTTGCTCGCCTCGACGTCGGATTGGCTCGACGGCTATTTGGCGCGGCGATGGAACATCAGCAGCGACTTCGGCCGCATCCTGGATCCGCTTGCCGACAAGCTTCTGGTGGCGACGGCGCTGATCATGCTGGCGTCGTTGAGCCGAGAGCCGGCGGTGCCGGCTTGGATGGTGGTTCTGATCATCGGCCGCGAACTGGCGGTAACCGGATTGCGGGCGGTGGCGTTGAGCCGCGGCTACGTGCACGCCGCCGAGGAGCTCGGCAAGTACAAGATGGTGTTCCAGGTCTTGGCGATTCATGGGCTCTTGTTGCACTACCCCTTCCTCGGCATCGATTTCCACGTCGCCGGCATGTACTTCCTCTGGCTCGCGCTGGCGGTTGGACTCTGGTCGGGCGTGACCTACCACTACACGGTGATCCGCGCGCTGATGCGCACCGAGCGGCAACCGATTTCCAAGTGAAGCGGCGACAGGCAGAAGGCGGAAAGCGGAAGGCGACAGGCAGAAGGTACCTTTGGCTTTCCGCCTTCCGCCTGAAGCCCGATTCGGATCTCCAAGCGAAGCGGCGCAAGCCGCCAGGCAGAAGGTGCGTGTCGCCTTCCGCCTTCCGCCTTTCGCCTTCCGCCTGAAGCCCGATTCGGATCCCAAACGGTCCGAGCCCCCCTTGAAGAGCATTGCGAGCGTATGCTACTGAAAGCGCCCTTGCCTGCCGTGGCAACGGCGCGCGCGCCCATAGCTCAGATGGATAGAGCACTTGACTACGAATCAAGAGGTCGCATGTTCGAGCCATGCTGGGCGCACTAGAGAAAGCCCCTGAGAAATCAGGGGCTTTCGTCGTTTCGGGGGTCGGGGGCCAGAAGCCCACGGACCGGGCCGGGCAGCAATTGGGCAGCTCTTGGAAGGAATGCGGCAACGACGGCTCGGTTTCCGTTCGCGTTGCGGACGGCTCTGACGCTACGGAAGCCGTTCGCATCGCTGGTGATCGATCCACCGGTCGAATTCAGATACCAGCCTCCAACGTTCTCCTCAAACCGTGCAGCTACACTTCAGTCAGCACCGAGCAAAAAAGGGCGCAGTTCTGCTTGAACGCTCCGTCGTTACGCGACCACGGATACGCCATAGGCCGCGAATTTCGGATCGATGGTCACGACCGGCACGGCGAGTCGTTGAGCCGCGGCGATGATGAAGCGGTCGCACGGATTGCGGTGGTGCTGCGGCAAGAGTGCCGACGCCGCGCACAAAGAGGAATCAAGCACCACCTCGGTCAATCCATACCGTACGGCCCAATCCTCCATCCAGAGATGAGCCGGCAAGGGCAAGCTTTCGTCGCCCTCGCGGACGCGGGGGCCCAGAATCCCGTAGCAATCGTGGTCTTGGCGGGGGAGGGAATGCCTGGGACGGTGCTTGCATTCAACCGGGCGCATCTCAACCCGCCGGGCTGAAGTCCCGGGCGCTCCCAGCGGCATGCTCGGTCGAATTCGCTTCGTTTTGCGCTTCCGAGAGACCACCGCGGCGAATCGCGCGGTGCATTCCCGTCATGTGGTTACAATATGACGAAAATCTGCACGAATTCCGTGCATGCTGTGACAACATGGGCCGCGGGAGAACTTGCGCGAGCGATTTTCGCTCTTGCGGGGGCGATTTGCGCAACGCATTCGGCCGCCGGTGAAGTTTCGCGGGCCGGATTCAGAGTGGCAACAAGCGCGCGGACGAAGCTTGCGAGCATCATCGAAGCGCGTGGCCGAATATCACGAGATCCGCGCCGAACGCCGTCACTCTTAGGCGTCACGCCGTGCTCGACGATTCGCAGCAGGACTGCACCCAGCGCCATTCCGTTGCGGCAGCGTCGACCGTCAGCGCGCTTTGGCGTAACGCTTCCGCCTTCGCCCGCAAGGCAGCCCGCGCCTCCGGACCCGCAGGGGACGGAAATTGCAGAAGGACGAGCGATGCCCGCGCCCGCCCGGGAGAGGAGAACTATAGTAGGCCGCAATGTCCTCGTCGGGAACTTCGGCCCCCTGCTTCTCTCCCTTGGTGCCTTGGGGGTCAATCCTGAATTTCGAACCACCAGTGCGCGTCCGGCGATTGCGCAACACGTGGCGCCCCGGTTAGCCTCGAAGCATGACGACCCCGAACGGCGGCCCGATCGAAGCACTCGTCGAGAAGATCCGCTCCCTCCCTCCAGAACGCATCGGCGCGGTTGCGGATTTCGTCGACTTCCTGCGGTTCCGCCAAGCGGAACGACAGTTGGTCCGGGACTCGGCTCGAGCGGCGCAGTCCTCCTTCGCCGGCGTCTGGGACAACCCCGATGACGCCGAGTACGACCGACTCTGAGTTCGGCGACGTCGTCCTCGTCCGCTTCCCGTTCACGGACCAGCGCGGCAGCAAGCAGCGCCCCGCAGCCATCGTCAGTTCGCCCTGGTACCATCGGCATCGCCCCGACCGCATCATCCTCGCCATCACGAGCCGCCCCCCTGCGGAGGAGGAATTCGGTGTCCATCTTCTCCGCGACTCGCAGGCGGCCGGACTGCTGAAGCCCTCGGGATCACCACAATCGAATCCGCTCTGATCCTCCGGCGCCTCGGCCGTCTCACGGCAGCCGACCGAACGACCCTCGCCAACCTCCTCGCGACGCTGGTCGGCCCGCCCGCGGAGGCCGGCCAAGACGAGTCCGAAGCCTAAAGGGTCAAGAACCCGTTCTCTCGTCATCGCTTCGCATCTTCTCTTCGCGCCCCACCCCGAGGCCCTGTTTCACCTCAAGCACGCCTACTTCCTCACCAGGCGTTGTCCGAATTGTCTCTGCGCCCCCGAAGCCTCTCCGCACGTACCCTCTCACATCCATCGCTCGAAGACCCCTGACGGAATTGACGGATCATCGAAATTTTCGCCACGTCACCGGTTCGCCCCGAGCGCAAAATTCCGAATCTTCTCTACGTCCCCGTTTGGCCGTGTTTGCCTGTCGCCCGAACCGGCGCAGGCGTTCCTGAAGACACCAGCCGACGACAAGTGGGGCACGGACACGCCACAGACCGCGAATTTCGGATGGGGCCGCGCCTTGCGGGAGCCAGAGCACGCGCGGCGAAACGAGAGCACAGGTCGAGGCACACGTGGCGATCCATGCGACGAACAGCTCGGCGGGTGCAGGGCTGTCGGATGTGGACTCACATGGAGTCGATTCGCGTTCGAATGCACGACGTCTGGGAGTGCGGTCGGGTGCGGACGAGTCCGTGGCGAAGTGCGAGATTGAAGCGCTGCCCGATTCTCAAGGAAGATTGCGTCGTTCCCGCGGGAGCTTGTCGCCGCGGGGCTTGTCCCCAAGGTCGCGCTCGATAAATTGATCGTCAGCCTCCTCCCGGGTCGGATCGAAACCGACGCAGCGTGAGTCGTAGGTCCGTTGGTCGTCGTCGAACTCGACGTACACGCCGACGTCACTCTCGTTCGTCGCCTCGCCACGCGCAAACGAACCGAAGACGCCGACGCCTCGCACGCCTAACGCGTGGATCTCATCCATGTGCTGCTCGAAGATCTTCAACGGATCCATGAGCCAGCCAGCAGACGTCGACACGTTCGCAGTCGCACCTAAGCTGCCGCCCGAGGAGCGACCTGCTTGTCGATGTCGCTTCGCAGCGTACGGTCGGCAACGTCGAGGTCGTACTGCGCCTGCAGGCGCACCCAGAATTCGGCGGAGGTGCCGAAGTAGCGCGCCAGCCGTAGCGCGGTGTCCGGCGTGATCGCACGTCGGCCGCGGGCGATGTCGTTGGCACGCGAGCGGGGAACCTTGATGGCGGCCGCCAGCTCGTAGACGCTGATCCCGAGCGGATCGAGGAAGTCGTCACGCAGGATCTCGCCGGGATGCACTGGCGGTAACCGGCGTCCCGACGCAACCTCGCCGAAGTCGACCTTCTTCCGATCAATGTCCTCGCGGGAAATGCTCATGGGCTTCCGCCTTCAATGTTAATCGACGATCCCCACGTCCCAGGCATCGCCGTTGCGCCAGACGAAACAGATCCGCCACTGGTCATTGATCCGGATGCTGCGCTGTCCCTTTCGCTCGCCGCGCAGCGACTCGAGCCGATTCGCCGGCGGCACACGCAAGTCCTCGAGAGTACCGGGACGGCGGCCCTGCAGCGCCCCCGTCTTGCCCCTTCGGATCGGCGGATTAGCAAAGATTTGCAATTTGCCTCTCCGGCCCCGGTTTTCGCTTCGGCGCAAAACCCGCAAGTACCCGAGAAGAAAGGCGGAGGGGGAGGGATTCGAACCCCCGGACGGTTGCCCGTCGCCGGTTTTCAAGACCGGTGCCTTAAGCCGGACTCGGCCACCCCTCCGGTCGCGCCGCGCGCGCGCGGCGCGCGAAGCGCGAGTTTTGATTTTTCAGTTTTTAGTTGGCGGAAGCAAGGATTCGCTCGTGGTCTTTACGATCGCGGTCAGCAGGCGAATCAGCTCCTCGTTTCCCGCGATCAACGGCGCCACGTCCGCCGCGGTGCAGATTCCCGAATCGCGCAGAAGCCGCAGCCAGTACCTCGACTCGCGTGCCTCTTTCGCCTCAATCGACAACTTCGCCACGAAGTCGCGCCTCGAACTCGCCGCCTGTGCCTCCTCTACGTTCGCGCCGATGCTCGTCCCGGCCCGAAGCAACTGGCTCGCAAGCTCGTACTCACGAGCCTCCCGCAACCTCCGCACAAATCCGACGACGGCAACGGCAAACGCATAGCTCTTCACCAGCACAGCCCCATCCGCCATGCCATCGAAATAATCCGATCTAGCTTCCAATACAAAACATCTAACTAAAAACTCACCACTAAAAATCAAAAACTAATTCAGCGCCCGCAACATCCTTGGCGGCATGAACCAGTGCAAGATCCCCGGTGAGCGCGGCGGGATCGAATACACTTCGATTGCGGCAATCGATCCCTTCTTGAACGGCAACGGCGCGACGTGCGCCGTGCCCGTCAGCAGCTGCGAGGCGAGCTCACCCAAACTCGGCTCGTGACCAACGAGGAAAATGTCGCGACTCCCTCGATAGGGCGCCAACTCGGCCAGGAGATCCAGCGGCTCGCCCCCCAAAGCCAATGGCGCGAACGTCACCACCTCGAGATCCGGCGCCAGAATCCCCGCTGCGATCTGCGCCGTCTGCTGCGCGCGCACCAACGGGCTCGCCAGAACCAAATCGGGAATCACTCCCACCGCCTGCAATCCGGCGGCGATCTGCCCGACCTTGCGCCGCCCTTCGTCGGTGAGCTGGCGCCCCGCATCGTCGATCCCCAAACCCTCTTCAGCGATTCCGTGCCGGAACAGATACAATATCACCGCCATGGATCCTCAATCACCGCAACTCGTCGGCTGCGCCGCCAGCGCGCGCAAGCCCGCAATGGTCGCCTCGATGTCCCGCTTTCCACGCTTGCCCGTGAACTGCCGCCAACGCCGCGCGAAACGGCGGCGTAAGCGCTCGCCCCGGCTGATTTCACTGCCGATCAACGCCCCAAGCGTCATCATCGCCGACTTCGGCAGCTCCGTTTCCACTGCATCGACATAACCCTGTACGAACTCCGCAGCGACCACCGAATCGTTGTAGGTACCGAGCAGGTCTTGTAGCCGTGCCAGGCGCCGCGCGGCACGCGCCGCGGGCTTGCCGGCAACGGCACCGAAGAACTCCAGCGGATAACGCAGGCGCTTCGCCCGAATGCGCAACTGGTGCAACTCCTCGGGAAGCGGCGCGCCTTGCACCGCCCTGCCCTGCTTCAGCAGCTTGCGATACGCTCGCGTCAAGCCGTCGGCGGCAATTGCGATCGCCGGCACACGCCCAGCGCTGACGCCAACTACCCGCGTGCGCCCGCCGGCGAAGCGCTCGAGGCGCTGCAACAACTGCCCGTAGCGCCGCGAATCGAGCTCGGCGAGCATCGTTGCCCGCTGCGCGTCGCGCCGCCGCGCAAGGTACTCGTGAAACTCGGCGAAGCTGCCGCGCAGTGCGGCGGGCACCGAGGCTCCAAACGCTGCGACCCGGTCGATCTGCACGTCGAGATCACGCACCGCGCCGAGCACCTCGCCGAGCCAGCGCAATTCGTCGCGCAGCTGGACGCACAGAGCCTCGGGAAGGCCCGCCTGCATCGTCCGCAGGCCCGCGCGCAAGCGGCGTACCGCCACCCGCATGTCATGCAGCGATTCCACGTTCTCACCGCTGCGCGTTCCCGGATCGTGCTTGCGGATCATCGCAAGCTGCAGCCCGGCGATCTTGCGCGCTGCCTCGGTCGCCGTGTCGCTCGGCACAATTGTCGGTGTCGATGATGGCGATCGCCTGTAGCCGTGCAGCAACTCGAGCCCGCGCGAGAACTTCGTCTCGGCCGAAGGCAGCAGTTCGAAGCGCTCGCGCAACAGAGCAACCACGGCATTCAAGTCGGCCACGCTTCCCGCCTGCTGTTCAATCTCCAGTTCGCAGTAGCGCTGCGTCGGGCCCTCGCCGTCGCCGTGGAGATGTACCTGATCGAGTGCGATCTCGGCGAGCACCGGCGCGTCGTCCGCAGCATCCTTGCGCAACAACTCCAGGCGCCGGCGCAACATGTCGGAGACCAATACCAAACGCAGCGGCCGACCGGCGATGATCGCCGCGAGCGCGACATGCAGGGCCGGGTCGTTCAGGTGGAAGGGGTTGGGCGGCTCGCCGGCGAGAGCGATGGTCAATTCGGGCCGGCTGTGGATGACGCCATCGACGCTTCCCTCCCACTTGGCCGTGAGTTCCCAACGCTTGCCGTCACGACGTACCCGCAACGCAACTCCGTGCCGTGCCAGGGCGAGGTCGGCGGTATCGAGGTAGCGTGTATGCAGACGCAAAGGCCGGATAGCGCGCAGCCGGTAATCGCCGATTTCCGTCATCCGGGCGACGTCACGCAAATCTGCGGGGCGCGGCACCAAGAGCTTGGCTTCGACCTCCGTCGGCACCTGACTCGCCGCTTCCGCGCCCATTGGTAGCACCGGGCTCACGCCGAGGCCGCACGCCCGGCGTCGCTCGCCCCGGCGTCGACTTCGAACTCGATCGCGCAATCGAGAAGCTGACTGAGCAACGCGCCACGCCGGTGTCCCTCCCAGATCTCCATGCCCGCGTCGTCGCCACCGGTGCGCAGCCCGAAGACGAGCTGACGGCCGCGCCGCGTCACTGATATCTCGCGAACCACGCTGTAGTGCGTGCGATCGAGTCCGTCGGCGAGCCGCAGTAAGGCGACGAGACCGCGCAGGTTGCGCCGTTCCTGCTTGCCCAGTGCGGCAAGCTCCGGATCGCTGTCCTTCGGCACGCTCTTGCGATGGTAGCGGGCGACGAGTGCGATGAGTTCGACCTCCTCCCGACGAAAGCCGAGCATCTCGCAGTTTGTAATCAGATAGTAGGTGTGGTGCTGGTGGTCCTGGTGGCCGATGTGGTGACCCGTGTCGTGCAGGAGCGCCGCATACGCGAGCAGCTCGCGCGACTCGGGCGGCAGTTCGAGATCGGACGCCAGCGCGTCGAAGAGTTGCTCTGCCAGCGCGGCGACGTGCTCCGCATGACCGCGGTCGTCGGCGAAGCGGCGGCGCAATCGCTCCACACTGCGACGGCGCGGGTCGGCGATATGTTCGGCGTCGGCGATCTTGCGTGGGTGGCGCGCGATGAAGTCGAGCAACACCCCTTCGCGCAGGGCCCAGGTGCAGCCGACGAGCCTGACCGCCCGCAGCGTATGCAGCACGTGGTCGGCGAGAATGGCTCCCGGAACGATCGTGTCGACCCGCTTGGCGTCGAGGCCTCTCATCTGCAAGCGCGCGCGCCGATCCGATTTCTGCAGGACGCGGCGCAGCAGTGCGATCTCATCGGCACCGACCTCGAAGTTGTCGAGATGACTCTCGGCCATCGCGCCGCGGCGGTGCCCGGCGATCGCGATCAGATTCAACATCGTCCCGGACGTTCCGATCACCCGGCGCACGCCGCGCCCGCGGATCCGTTCGATGATCGGATCGAGTTCGTTACCGATGCGGTTGGCGAGCGCCTTGATGGACTTCGGTGAAGGCGGATCGGCGCCGAGAAACTGCTCGGTGAGACGTGTGACGCCGAGCTTGACGCTGTGCAGCGCCGTCGCCTTGCCGTCTTCGCTGAGGATCAACTCGACGCTGCCGCCGCCGATATCGACGATCAGCGCCGGCTCGTGGCGCAGGTCGAGCGCGTGCGAGACGCCGAGATAGACGAGCCGCGCTTCCTCGCGTCCCGGCACCACCACGACGCGCAGGCCGATCTCGTCTTTGGCGCGCTGCACGAAGGCGCCGCCGTTGGCGGCCTCGCGCACGGCGCAGGTGGCGACGGCTTGAATCCGCGTCGCCCCCTGCCGCTCCGCCAGGGTCTTGAACGATGCGAGCGTTTGCAGGCCCGCTTCGATGGCTTCGTCGGAAAGCTGTCCTTCGATGAGTGTGCGCTGGCCGAGGCGCACGTTTTCCTTGGCTCGATCGAGGACACTGAAGCGTCCGTCCGATTCGATCTGGGCGACGACCAGGTGGATCGAGTTACTGCCGATGTCGATCGCTGCTACGCGCATTTCCCAGGACCGCCACCCCTCCCAAACCGCCACCGGCGACGCGACTCACGCGCGCATCACCACGATCGCGAGCCTAGCCCAATGGGCCCGGGTTGGGAACCCGGAAGCCGTCGTCGAGCGGGGCCGATGTGCTTTGCTGTGAGCGCTTCAGACCTGCCGACACCGGGCTTCCGTAGTGGCGGCGAGCCGGTTGCGGGCGGGACGCCCGCGGTCCCAGGGCGGGTTTCATTGTTTCCGCTGGCCGCGGCGCGGTATGCCCTGCCCCATGTGGACGATTTCGCTCCCGGCTCGGATCAATGTCGTTGGCAGCCCGACCGACGCCGTCGAAGGCGCCTATGCGACGATCTCGGCGGCGGTCGATGTGCGCGGCGGCGCTCGGGTCGAAGACGCAGACACGATCGTCTTTCGCCGCCCGGGCGGCGCTGAGCGTTGCTTCGCTCCAGGGCGGATCCACGCCGCCGACGGGTTTGCGGTGGAAGCCGGTGCGGTCAACGCATTGCTGCGGCACGCACCGGAACTCGAAGCGCGGATGCGCGCGCGCGGGATCGCGGTTTCGACCTGGACTGACGTGCCCGCATCGAGCGGGATGGCGGGCTCCTCCGTGCTCGTGCTCGCGGTGCTCGCGGCGCTGCGGGCGCACTACGGACTCAGCGACAAACGCTACAACGACTACGTCCTCGCCGAGATCGCGCAGCGCGCCGAGGAAGAGGAGATGGGCGTCGTCTGCGGCTTCGCCGACCGCTACGCACCGGTGTTCGGCGACATCGCCTACCTGAGCTACCACGGCAAACTCTGGCACGCGCCGCTCGGCGACGAGCCGTTCGTTACCTACGAGCCCCTCGGACGGTTTTGCCGAGAGCTGCAATTCTGTGTCGCGACCACCGGACTGCGCCGCGACTCGGGTTCGGTGCATGCGCCGATGCGGGCGCGCTACCTCGCCGAGCGGCGCGCCGGCAGCGGGCCGCTGTTGGCGCTCGCCCGACAAATGGGTGAAACCGCTTGGCGCGGCAAGATCGCCCTACTCCGCGGCGACCTTGCCGAACTCGGGCGGCAGATCGACCGCAACCAGGAACTCGTCGATGCGATGATGCGCCAATGCGGTTTCACCGCCGGTGCTGGCGTCGAGGTCGATCTACTCGTCCGTGCGGCGAAGGACGCTGGGGCGCTCGGCGCCAAGCTCACCGGCGCCGGTGGCGGCGGGGCGATTTTCGCGCTCGCACCACCCGGATGCGAAGCGCAGGTGCTCGACGCGTTACGCGCCGCGGCGACTGCCGCGGGACTCGTCGATAGCGAGGTGTTTGCAGCGCCAGTGACGGCCCGTGGACTGACGGTCGAGCGCGCCGCTTAGGAACGCCCGTGGTAGAGCCACGGCGCACTCCGAAATCCGTCATGCCCGCGGAGCTCGTCTCGCGAATCATGTCCCCGCGCAACTTGTCCCCGCGCAACTTGTCCCCGCGTAAGCGGGGAGCGGGGAGCGGGAATCCACGATTCGTTCGCGATGAGTCACGCTTCTGCGCGAGTATTCTGCAGCGACCCAACGGGGAGCGGGGCACTGGAGATATGGGCCCGGGCACCGCCCGGCTAATGCTCGCGCTCGCGCATCTTCAGGCGCAACGGTGTTCCCCGGAGGTCGAAGGCCTTGCGGAAGCAATTGAAGAGGTAGCGCTCGTAGTCCGGCGCGACCATCTGCGGTGCGCTGACGAAGAGCGTGATCGTCGGCGGCGCGGTGCCGGTTTGGGTCGCGTAGAAGAAGCGCGGCGGTCGACCGCGCACCGAGCGCGGCGCGTGCGCTTCGACCGACTGCGCGAGCACGCGGTTGAGCTCCGCGGTGCCGATCACCCGCCGGTGATTGGCGACCAACTCCTCCAACGCCGGGAAGAGCGCTTTGATGCCCGTCCCCTGCAGCGCCGAAAGCGCGATCATCGGCACGTCGGCGAGCGAGGGGTACTGATGCGCGACCGCGGCGAACATGCGCTTGCGCGAGTTCTCGCCTTCGGCGAGGGCGTCCCACTTGTTGAACACGAGCAGCAGCCCGCGATGCCGTTCCCAGGCGTAGTTCGCGATCCGTGCGTCCTGGTCGGTCATTCCGCCCTGGGTCGAATCGATCACCAGTGCCGCGACCTCGGCCCGTTCGAGCGAGTTCAGGGCGCGCACGGCGCTGACGCGCTCGACCAACTCGACGACGCGCGAGCGGCGCCGGATCCCCGCGGTATCGACGAGGACGTAGTCGCGTCCGTTGTGTACGAACGGCGTGTCGAGCGCGTCTCGCGTCGTGCCCGGCGTCGCATCGACGATCGCGCGCTCGTAGCCGACGATCCGGTTCAGCAGCGAGGACTTGCCTGCATTCGGACGGCCGACGAGCGCGAGGCGGATCGGCCGTTCCTCGTCGTTCTCATCGGGAAGCTCTTCTTCCGCGGGCAGCACCTCGGCGACGCGTTTGAACAGGTCGTGGACGCCGATGCCGTGCGCCGCGGAAATCGGCAGGAACTCGTCGACGCCGAGCGCATAGAAATCGGCCACACGCTCGTCGTGGCCGGGGCTATCGATCTTGTTGACGGCGAAGACGATCGGCTTCTGCAGGCGACGCAGGCGATCGACGAGCACGCGATCGTCGGGATTGAGGCCTTCGCGTCCGTCGAGCAAGATGACCACGACGTCGGCTTCGTCGGCGGCGAGCGCGCTCTGGGCGCGCACCGACTCGGCCAGAGGCGAGCCATCGACGTCTTCGAAGCCACCGGTATCGATGATCATGAAGCGGCGCCCCGCCGCTTTGGCGATGCCGATGTTGCGATCGCGGGTGACACCTGGAGTCTTGTCGACGATCGCTGTGCGTCCCGGCACGAGTCGGTTGAAGAGGGTCGACTTGCCGGCGTTCGGCCGCCCGACGATGGCGACGACTGGCAGTCGTTGGCGTTCGACGGCTTCGGCCGGCGCATCGATCTGCTCGAGCGGTTCGTTCATCACAGGCCCATCTCGGCGAGCCGACGCGGGTTGGTGGTCCAGTCTTCGTCGACGCGCACGAACAGTTCGAGGTAGACGCGACGCCCGAGGATCCGTTCCGCCTCGAGGCGGGCGGCGCGGCCGATCTCCTTGATGCGCGCCCCGCCGGCGCCGATGAGGATGCCTTTCTGCGACTTGCGCTCCACTTGGATCGCGGCGGAGATGACGGAGAGATCTTCGCGCTCCTCGAACTTCTCGACCACCACGCCAACTGCGTAGGGGATCTCCTCCTTGGTCTGGAGGAGCACCTGTTCGCGCACCACCTCTTCGATCAGCATCCGCTCGGTTTGATCGGTGATCGTATCTTCGTCGTAGTAGCGCGGGCCCTCGGGAAGGAGCTTGACGATGACTTCGAGCAGTTCATCGATGTTTGCACCGTCGAGTGCGCTGACGGGAACGATCTCCGCGTCGGGCAGCATCTCGCCGAGTTCCGCGAGCTGCGGCAGCAATTTGACATGCGCGCGGCGGTCGATCTTGTTGAGCACGACGCACACTGGCCGCTTCGCGATGCAGAGGTGATCGCAGAGCGCGCGATCCTCGAGGCGCACCCCCGCGAGTGAGTCGACTACCCAGAGAATGACGTCGGCGTCCTGGATCACTTTCTCGGTATCGAGCACCATCCGCTTGTTGATCAGCGCGCGTGGCCGGTGCCAGCCGGCGGTGTCGTAGAACAGGAGCTGGGCGTGCGGCAGGGTCGTGACCCCGAGGATGCGCCGGCGCGTCGTCTGTGGCTTGGGGCTGACGATGGCAACCTTACTGCCGACGAGGCGATTGAGCAGGGTCGACTTGCCAACGTTGGGTCGGCCGACGATGGCGACGAAGCCGGATCGGAAAGTCATACGCGGATCTCCGGGTCGAAGAGTTTGCGGTACTCTTCGAAGGCAAAGCGATCGGTCATTCCGGCGATGTAATCGGCGATGACACGGGCCTGCTCTTCGCCGCGCTCCCAGCGCGCGACGATGTGCGGCGGGAGTTGCGCCGGTTCCGACATGTAGAGGCGGAACAGATCGCGGACGACGCGTTGCGCCTTCGAGATCATGCGCACGACGCGGTAGTGGCGGTAGAGGTTGCGCATGAGGAACTCTTTGAGTTCGAGACGCTTCTCCTCGACTTCGTTGCTGAAGCGCACGAGCGGCTTGCCGACTTCGCGTACGCTTTCGACGGACTCGATGCCGTGCTGCTGCAGCCGGCTCACGGTTGCCCGGACGAGGTCGGTGACGAAACCGTCGATCAGCGCCCGCTGCACCTGGTAGCGCTGGATCGAGAACGGCACGTCGGGGTCGCGGGCGGCGACCTTGGCGAAGATCTCGCGCCACAGGGAGACGGACTCGAGCTGTTCCGGTGCGAGTAGGCCCGACTGCAGGCCGTCGTCGATGTCGTGGCTGTTGTAGGCGATCTCGTCGGCGCAATCGACGAGTTGGGCTTCCAGGCAGGGCGCCTTGCCCGGATCGAAGTCACGGGCGATCGGCCGGTCGTAGGGTGGCGAGTGCTTGGCGATGCCCTCGCGCACTTCCCAGCTGAGGTTGAGCCCGGGAAAGCGCGGATAGCGTTCCTCGAGGAGGTCGACGATGCGCAGCGTCTGGGCGTTGTGCTCGAAGCCGCCGTAAGGCTCCATCTCCTCGTTGAGGATGCGCTCGCCCGCATGGCCGAACGGCGTGTGTCCGAGATCGTGCGACAGCGCGACGGCCTCGGCGAGATCCTGGTTCAAGCGCAGTGCGCGCGCGACGGTGCGCGCGATCTGTGCCGCCTCCATCGTGTGGGTGAGGCGGGTTCGGTAGTAGTCTCCCTCGTGATTGACGAAGACCTGGGTTTTGTACTCGAGACGGCGAAAGGCCGTGGAATGGATGATGCGATCGCGGTCGCGCTCGAACGGGAGCCGCCACGGATGCTCGGGCTGGTCGTACTGGCGCCCGCGGCTATCACCGCTGTGCACCGCATAGGGCGCGAGATGCGGCACTTCCGACGCGACCCAAGCTTCTCGTTTCATTTGTCAGGGTTATAGCCGTGGCACCCAGGGGCGCAAGGCTGCGGCGTGAACGCCGAGCGAACCAGGCGATGGTTTCGTCCGCACCGATCGGCGCAACGGCGCCCACTCGATTGCGACGAAGGGGTCTTTGTGACAGCTAGATCGCATGATGCGCCCGCGTTTCAGCTCTGGACTCGTCGTCGGCCTCGCCTGCGGAATGCCCGTCGGCGCCCTGGTTGCCTTGTTCGCCTTGCCGCCGCGCGGCGGCCTGAGCTTGGAGCAGGAGCAGGCGCTCACCGCCTTGCGCGGCGATGTCGAGGCGCTGCGCGAGACGAGTGCTGGAGCCGGCCACGCGCTCGGTAACGAACTGCGCGACGCACTCGGACAACTCGGCCAGGAGCGCGAGCGGGTGAAGACCCAGATGGGACTCTTCGAGGAACTCGCGGCCCAGGTGGCGGCGAACCTCGCCAAGGTCGATACCCGTCTCGAAGGGATCGAGCGCCGTTCCAACGAACCGGCACCAGCTCCAGCGCCGGAACGCTACGAAGGCGGAACGCAGCCGGACACCTACCCGCGCGAGCGTCCGCCGCGCCGCTACCAGGAGAACTGGGACTAGCCCGGCGCACCCAAAATTCCGTCATTCCCGCGGAGCTGAACAGGCTGCTTGCGGCGCTTCAGGTCGTATACGCCGAATTGAACTGCACGTACTCGAGGCTCAGGTCCGAGGTGACCCGGTGCGCGACGGCGCTGCCGGCGCGGAGGTCGATCGTCAGGGTGAGCTCATCGGCGCTCATCTTGCCGTGGGCCTGCTTCTCGATCGTTCCCGTGAGTTCTTCGCCGCGACGCACGATCTGCAAATCGTCGATGAAGACGTCGATCTTGTCGGGATTGAATTTGGCGCCGCTGTAGCCGATCGCGCAAATCACGCGGCCCATGTTCGGGTCGCTGCCGAAGAAGGCGGTCTTGCACAGCGGCGAGCGGGCGATCGCTTCGGCCGCGAGTTCAGCATCGCGCACGTTGCGCGCGCCGCGCACCCGTACGTCGACGACCTTGGTAGCGCCCTCACCGTCCTTGACGATGGCCCGACCGAGTTGCGTCATCAGGCGCCCGATCGCGCCGCACATGTCGGCAAACTCGGCGCTGCGCACGGTGACCGGCCGGTTGCCGGCCACACCGTTGGCGAGCAGCACAACGGTGTCGTTGGTGCTCGTGTCCCCGTCGACGATGATCGTGTTGAACGAATCGGCAAGCGCCACGTCGAGAGCGCGACGCAGCGCGGCCCCGGCGATCGCCGCATCGGTCATGAAGTAGGCGAGCATCGTTGCGTGCTTGCCGGCCTTCTGCCGCCGCAGGCGCGGCGCGATCATCCCCGCGCCCTTGGCCATGCCAGCGACGACGATGGGTCGGCCGTCGAGAACGATCGTCTCGACGCCGAACTTCGGAAAGGCATCGGTCGTCATGATGCCCTCGAGCGCGTCGTGGAAGCCGTCCGCCGACAACTCGCGGCAAGCAGCGCGCACGCCGCGCTCGACGCGGTCGGGCGGGAGTTGCACGCCGATTCGGCCGGTCGACGACGGGATGACGAGATTGGCGGCGATGCCCAACTCGCCGGCGGCGACCGCGCACATGTGCCGGGCGACCTTCATGCCGTCGCGGCCGGTGTAGGCGTTGGCGTTGCCGCTGTTGACGACGATCGTCTGCAGGCGTCCGCTGCCGATACGTTCGATCCCGAGCCGCACCGGTGCTGCCTTGACCCGATTGGTGGTGAACGCGGCGGCGGCGACGGCGGGCACTTCCGAGTGAATCACCGCGACGTCGCGCTTCTTGCTGGCTTTGATGCCGGCGCGAACGCCGGCGAAGCGGAAGCCGGGAACCCGGACCGGCTCTATCTCGACCGGAACCTTCACAGCGATCTCGCGGGGCTCGGCTGCCGTCGTGCGGCGCTCAACTGCCGTGGCACTTCTTGTACTTCTTGCCGCTGCCGCACGGACACGGATCGTTGCGGCCGACCTTGTCCTGGTCGTGGCGAACCGTCTTGGGAGCTTGGCGTGCAGGCGTCGGCGCGCGGCCGCCGCCGCTCATGACGATCTGCTTCGGATCCTCGCGCGGTTGCTCCATGCGCTGGACGTCGGATTGGGTCGAGATCTGGACCGCAAACGCCTTCTCGACGACGTCGGTTTGGAACTGCACCATCATCAGTTCGAACAGGTTGAACCCTTCCTTCTTGTATTCCTGGAGCGGGTTCTTCTGTGCGTAGCCGCGCAGGCCGATGCCCTCCTTGAGGTGGTCCATCGACAGGAGATGGTCCTTCCAGAGGGCGTCGAGCGTCTGCAGCATGACGAACTTCTCGAGCTGCCGCATGACGGCCGGCGTGAAGCCGTCTTCGCGGGCTTGGTAGAGTTCCTGTGCCCGCGCCACGAGGCGCTCGACGAGTTCGGCGGACGTCATCGCCGCGCGGGTGTCTTCGTCGAACTCGATGCGGTGATTGAAGGCCTTGAAGGTCGCGTCGCCGAGCGAGTCCCACTCCCATTCCGCGGCGGGGTTCTCTTCGCTCACGTACTGGCAGGCGATGGCTTCGGCGACCTGGTCGACCATCTCGAGCAGGTCGGGCTTGAGGTTGGCGCTGGAGAGGATCTCGCGGCGGCGACCGTAGACGACTTCGCGCTGCTGGTTCATGACGTCGTCGTATTCCAGCAGGTGTTTGCGCATGTCGAAGTTGCGGCCCTCGACCTTGGCCTGCGCGTTGGCGACGGCGCGCGTGATCAGCCGGTGTTCGATCGGCTCGCCCTCTTCCATCCCCATCCGCTCCATGAGGCCCTGGATGCGGTCGGCGCCGAAGATCCGCAGCAGATCGTCTTCGAGCGAGAGATAGAAGCGCGACGAACCGGGATCTCCCTGGCGTCCGGCACGACCGCGCAACTGGTTGTCGATACGGCGGCTCTCGTGGCGTTCAGTGCCGATGATGTGCAGCCCGCCGGCGGCGAGAACGTCGAGCCGCTGCTGCTCGCACGCGCCCTGGTATTCGCTGAGGATCGCGCCGTAGCGATCCTGGAATTCCTGCGGCGCCTTCTCCATCTCCTCGCGCACATGCTCGACCGCCGAGGCAACCCGGCGACGTTCGCTCTCGTAGTCCTGTTGGGCCTTGGTGCAGGCCGCTTCGAACGGCTGATGGTGTTCCTGGTACGAGGCCTCGGCTTCGCGGAACGCGCGTTCCGCCTCCTCGTAGGCTTGCCGCGTCTCTTCGTAATCGATGCCGCCGCCGTCGCGGCGTTGCAGTGCTTTGCCGATCGCCCGTTCGTACTCGGCACGCACGCGATTGAACTCGTCGCGCGCCTTGGCGAAGCGCGCCGGGTCGTAGTCGTCGCCGTCGGCGGCCTGCAGCGTTTCGCCGAGAAAGGCGAGCGCCTCGAGGAAGCGATGGCGCCCCTCGTCTCCGTAGAACGGACCGCAGGCGCGATCGACCTCCTGCACCGCTTCACTGTACGCCTGCGCAGCCGCGAACGTCGCGGCCGCCTTGTCGCGGGTAACGCCGGTCTGGAGACCGAGCACGCCCTCGGAGAAGCGCGTGCGCATCGTCCAGAACGCGGCTTCGAGATAGCTCAGGTGGGCCTCACCGAGAGTCTCCAAGCACGCGGCCTGGGCATCTTCGTAGGGCTTCCAGCGCGGCTCGTACTCGAGGCGCGCCTGCTCGATCGCGGCTTCGAGGCGTTCGCGCAGTTGCTGCAGGGACTCTTCGAAGCGGGTACCGCCGTCGGGAAGGTTCGACGAGCGTTTGATCCACTCGTCTTCCATGTCGGCACGGGCGAGAAACTCGGGATTGCCGCCGAGGAGAATGTCGGTGCCGCGACCGGCCATGTTGGTGGCGATGGTGACCGCGCCGAAGCGACCGGCCTGGGCGATGACGGTCGCCTCGGCCTCGTGGTTGACCGCGTTCAGCACGTTGTGTTTGACGCCGCGCTTCTTGAGCAGCTTGCTCAGGCGCTCCGAGCGTTCGACCGACACCGTGCCGACGAGCACGGGCTGGCCGCGTTCGTGGCAATCGGCCAATTCCTCGACGACCGCGTCGAACTTCTCGCGCTCGGTCTTGTAGATGACGTCGGGGTAGTCGGTGCGCGACATCTTCTTGTTCGGCGGGATGACAACCACTTCGAGCTTGTAGATGTTCTTGAACTCGACCGATTCGGTGTCCGCAGTGCCCGTCATACCCGCGAGCTTGTTGTACATGCGGAAATAGTTCTGCAGCGTGATGGTCGCGAGCGTTTGGTTCTCGCGCTCGATGCGCACGCCCTCCTTGGCTTCGACCGCTTGGTGGAGACCGTCGGACCAACGCCGCCCGGGCATCAGGCGCCCGGTGAACTCGTCGACGATGACGACCTGGTCCTCTTTGACGATGTAATCGACGTCGCGCTTGAAGATCGCGTGCGCCTTGAGAGCCTGGTTGACGTGGTGCAGCTGATCGATGTGGCCCGGGTCATAGAGGTTGGTGACCCCGAGCAGGCGCTCGACCTTGGCGACGCCGATCTCGGTGAGCACGGCCGAGCGCGATTTCTCGTCGACCCAATAGTCGCCGGATTCCTCCGCTGGCGTGTCGCCCTTCTTGTCGATGCGGATGCCCTTGCGCAGGCGCGGGATGATGCGGTTGATGGCGTAGTACTTGTCGGTCGAGACCTCGGCCGGACCCGAGATGATGAGCGGCGTGCGTGCTTCGTCGATGAGGATGTTGTCGACCTCGTCGACGATGGCGTAGTTGAGCTCGCGCTGCACGTACTCGTCGAGCCGGAACTTCATGTTGTCGCGCAGGTAGTCGAAGCCGAACTCGTGGTTCGTGCCGTAGGTGATGTCGGCGCGGTAGGCGTCGCGGCGGTCGACCGGGCGGAGATTGATCAGCCGATAGTCCTTCACCGCCCAACTGGGATCGAAGACGAAGCTCGACTCGTGGACGACGGCGGCGCAGTTGAGTCCGAGCAGGTGATAGATGGGACCCATCCACTGCACGTCGCGACGGGCGAGGTAGTCGTTGACCGTGATCACGTGCACGCCGCGACCGGTCAGGGCGTTGAGATAGACGGCGCCGGTGGCGACGAGGGTCTTGCCTTCACCGGTCTTCATCTCGGCGATCTTACCCTGGTGCAGGATGCTGGCGCCGATCAGCTGCACGTCGTAGTGCCGCAGGCCGATGGCGCGCCGCGCGCCTTCGCGAACGACGGCGAAGGCCTCGGGCAGAATCTCGTCGAGGATGTCGTTCTCGATGGCGCGGATCTGCTTGTCGAGTTCGTCGACTTCAGCGCGGAAGTCGCGGTCCTCGTTGGCTTCGGTCGGCTCGATGGCCTCTTCCGTCTGGAGCTTGCGCAGCTCATCGAGTTCGGCGCGCAAGGTCGCGGTTGCGGCCGCGATCTTCTGGCGGAATTCCTCGGTCTTGCCACGCAACCCATCGTCGCTCACCGCGGCGATGTCGCTCTCGAACGCACTCGCCTTGACGACGAGCGGACGAATCCGCTTCAGCTCACGGTCGTTCTTGCTCCCGACGATCTTTTGAATGAAGTTCAGCATCTGCTCGTTCTGGTTCCGGTTTTGGTTATCGGGTCAGCCTATCAGGCAAGCAATCGTGATGCACCCAGGGCGTCACCGCTCGATTCGCACCGCCGACTCGACCTTTGCACCCATGAACCGGGCGCCGACTTTCACGAAGCGATCGGGCACGTCGGTGACGAAAAAGCTGACCGTGCCCTCCCCTGCGGTCCGGGCGAGCCCCTCCTGCGCGAGCGTCGCCGCCACCGCATCGGCCGTGGTGCGCGCCGAATCGACCAAGGTCACGGACTCGCCCATGAACGCACCGATCGCGCCGGACAGAAGCGGGTAGTGGGTACAGCCGAGCACGAGGGTGTCGATACCGCTGCGCCGCAGACTCGTCAGGTAGAGCGCCACCGCGGCCGTCGCGACCTCGTTGTCGGTCCAGCCCTCCTCGGCGAGCGGCACGAACAGGGAACAGGCACGGGTGTAGATCTCCAGATCGGGCGCGAGCAGGCGCAGGGCGCGAGTGTAGGCGCCGCTGGCGATCGTCGCCTCGGTGCCGATCACCCCGACCTTGCGGTTGCGGGTATGGGCGACGGCGGCCCGTGCTCCCGGCTCGATCACGCCGATCACCGGCACCGGGACGCTTGCCGCGATCGCATCGAGTCCGGTCGCGGCGGCGCTGTTGCACGCGACGATGAGCAGTTTGATGCCCTTCTCGACGAGAAAGGCGGCGTTCTCGATCGAGTAGCGGCGCACCGTTTCGGCGGACTTCGAACCATAGGGATAGCGGGCGGTATCGCCGAGGTAGATCAGGTCCTCGGCGGGCAGAAACTTCGCGATCTCCTGCGCTACGGTGAGCCCGCCGATACCCGAATCGAAGATGCCGATGGCTGCGGCGGCCGAACGGTTCATCGCGGCTCCAGGCTCGGGGTCGGGGCGGACACGGTGCGCTGGGTTACGTGGCGGGCGACCTCGCGATCGGACGGCGCCTGGCCCATGACCTTCTCCCAGACCGATGCCGGCTCCATACAGATATAGAGAGGCAGGTCGGCATCAACGTCGCGCAACCAACCGAGGATGTGCTGGTACATCCTCACGCGCATGCCGCGCCAAACCCTTTCCTTGCCGTCGGCGCAAGGCACCAGTTCGCCGGTGAGAATCTGGCCGCGATCCTGGCGGGCGCGGATCGCGGTCTTCAGGCGCGGGGTCATGCGCAGGCTGCCGAGGCTGATCCAGGCGACGCGGGCGGGATCGATGCGGGCGAAAATGCGCTCGACCGTGTCGCGGTAGCCACGCTCCCAACCCTCGTGGGCGACCAGCGGATCGAAGTGGAAGCCGACGCGAAAGCCCGCGGCCTGAACGCGAGCTGCGGCCGCGATGCGCGCATCGAGGCTGGGAGCGCCGCGATCCTCGGCAGCGACGATCTGGGGCGCGTTGACCGACCACGAGGTGACGACCCGATCGGTCGGTGCATGTTCGAGCAGAGTGTCGACGCAGGTGCTCTTCGTTTTGAGTTCGAGCACTGCGTTGTCGCGGGCGGCGAAGAAGGGCACCAGGTCGCGCGTCAGGCCGGAGACTGCGTCGAGTGCGAGGCTGTCGGCGAGTTCGCCGGTGCCGACGCGGAACTGGCGCGTCGGATGGCGGCGCAGCGCGGCGTCGATCTCGGCGAGGCCGTCGTCGACGTTGGTGAAGATCTTCACCGCGGGGTTGTTGGCGACGTAGTCTTGGAGGAAGCAGTAGCTGCAGTCGAACGGACAGTTCGAGGCGAAGTTGGCGACGAGATAGTTGCAGCAGACCATTCCGGTCGTGCCGGCGGGGCAATGCTGTAAGAAGGTTCCGCCGTGGCGCTGCAGGATCAGCCGGCGTTTGCCCTGGGCGAACCCGCTCGGCTCGGCGGTCGCGGGATCGTCGACGATGTGCACCGGTACGTCGGGCAGACTGGCGCGCACGCGGCGGGCGACGCGCGTCTCCTCTTCGCCGCGAGCGATCCAGATCCCCTCGGGTACCCACGGTGCTGGAGTGGTCATCCCTTGGCTCCGTCCAGCAGCGAAAAAATCTCGGCACACTCCGCGCGCTGCGCCGCTTCGCCCAGGGCGTAGGCCGCTGCTCGTAGGGCGCCCGCGCCCCGCGCATCGATGACGACGCGCAAACTGTCGCCTTCGAGGAACTCCGGCCATTGGACCCGCACCCCAGCGGGCAGTCCGAGGCGGTCGACGAGCGCCGCGATGCGCCGCTCCTGGGCTGCCATCTCGGGGAAGCGCAGGCGGCGCAAGGCCGCCTTGAAGGCTTTGAGCGCATCGGCGCGACCCAGGCGCGAACCGCGCACCGACCGGAGTGGCTCGGATTCCAGCACGGCGGCGAGGGTGCTGGCATCGCGCAGCGCGATCTCCTCGGCCCACTCCCACAGGTCGCGCAGTTGGTTCTCGCCGAGCCGCAACTCGCTCGCCAGGGTCAGCAGCGCGCTCCCATCGGTGGCGGAGAGCGCCAGCCAGCGATCGATGCAGGTTGGGCGCAAGCGGCGTTCGGCGGCGAACGCGCGCACCTGCTCGGACCAATCCGTGTCAGGCATGGCACGCGGCGATCTGCAGAAACGCCCGGGCATCGGCGCTGCGGCCGCGGCGCTCGGCGCCGGCGGCGAGGATGGCGCACTTTTCGGCCAACACCATGCGCGTCGCCGCCGCGTGTTGCGGATCGAGTTCGCCGGTGGCGAGCAACCGGCGCAGGGCGGTGACGCGGAACCGGTCCATGCCCCAATGGCGGCGCGAAAGCTGATCGGCGTGGCCACCGTGTTTGAGGACGAGCGGCTGTTCGACCAGGTGAAGCGGGGTGTTGCGCAGGATCCGCAACCAGAGATCGTAATCCTCACACGCGGGCAGATCCTCGGCGAAGCCGCCGACGCGCGCGAAGAGAGAGCGGCGGAGCATGACTGCCGAGGCGCTGATGAGACAGTGACGCAGGCTGGGCTCGAAGATCCTGCCGCACGCCGAGTTGTGGAAGCTCGGCGGATTGACGCGGCGACCGTTGCGGATCCAGATTTCCTGCGTCTGGCAGATTTCGACCGACGGATCGACCGCGACCAGCGCGCATTGCGCCGCGAGTTTGCCGGGGAGCCAGGCGTCGTCGGAATCCAGGAAGGCGATCCAGGCGCCCGAGCTGTGGGCGACGCCGGTGTTGCGCGCCGCCGCGACGCCGCGATTCGGGGTGCGCAGAACCTTGATCGCGGCGCCGAACTCGGCTTCGAGGGCGGCAGCGGTACCGTCGGTCGAGCCATCGTCGACGACGATCAGCTCGAGGTCGACATTGGCCTGAGACAATACGGACGCGACCGCCGTGCGGACGAGCCCGCGACGATCGTGCGTAGGTATGACGACACTGGTCAGCACGACGGCGAAACCTACTATACGGATGCCGGCGGCGAAAGTGCGCTGCCCGCGCTCCTTGTCTCTGGGCTGCGGGAGCGATAGTCGATTGGTTGGCCGAAATTTCGCAGGAGGAAGAGATGAGAGTCGTTCCCGTGCCGCAGCTCGCCGACAACTACGCCTATCTCGTCATCGACGACGCGAACGTGGCTGGCGTCGTCGACTGCGCCGAGGCGGACAAGGTCGTTGCCGCGGCCGAGCGCGAAGGGGTCGAGTTGGTGGCAATCCTGCCCACCCACCACCACGCCGACCACGTCGGCGGCAATGACGACCTGCTGCGCAAACGCCCTGGCCTGGCGGTGTACGGCTATCGCGGCCAGGCACAGCGGATTCCCGGGTGCACCACCGAGGTGAGCGAAGGCGACACCATCCGCGTCGGCGGGCTCGAGGCGCGCATCCTCTTCATTCCGGCCCATACCTCCGGACACATCGCCTACCATTTCGAACGCGAGCACGCGGTCTTCACCGGCGACACGCTCTTCGCCGGCGGCTGCGGCAGGCTGTTCGAGGGCGACGCGGCGCAGATGATGAGTTCGCTGGCAAAGTTGATGCAACTGCCCGACGCTACCGAGGTCTATTTCGGTCACGAATACACGCAGAAGAACCTGCAGTTCGCGCTCACGCTCGAGCCGGGCAATCGCACGTTGGTGGAAAAATACGCCTGGGCGAAAGCGCGCCGTGAGCAGGCGCAACCGACCGTGCCGACGACGATCGGCGTGGAGAAAGAGACGAACCCGTTCTTTCGTTGGACAAGTCCGGAGTTGCGCGCGAGTGTCGCCAAGCACGCCGGCCGACCGCTCGACGACACCGAGGTGTTTGCCACCACCCGCTCGCTGAAGGATTCGTTTTGAAGGGCCGCCACGATCGCGACGGCGCGGTGTGAATGACCATGACCAAAGCGCTACATTACGAAGACCTCGAAGCTGCCGTGGATGCGATCGCCGCGAGCTACGACGGCTCCAAGGAAATCGACAACCTCGAGAGCGCCGCTCTGCCCAACCGGCGCTCGGTCATCGCCGCTCTCGATCACCTCAAGAACGTCATCTACCTCGGCTTCTACAGCACACGGCCGCTCAGCCGCCGCAACCTGCGCTACGCGATCAGCGAGCACCTCTACCCGGCCTACGAGCTTCTCACCGAACAGATTCGCCGCGCCGTGGAGTACGAACGGAGTTGCGCACGCATCGACTGCGTGCGTGAGCCGGGCTGGGACGAAGCCGTCGTCATGCGCCTGTTCAATCGCATCCCGACGCTGCGTGCGATGCTCAACGAAGACGCCTCCGCCGCTTTCGGCGGCGACCCCGCCGCTCCCGGGGTCGAAGAGGTCATCTTCAGCTATCCGGCGATCCAAGCGATCACGACCTACCGCATCGCGCACGAGCTCTATCGCGAGCACGTTCCGATGATCCCGCGCATGATGACCGAGCACACGCACGGCGAAACCGGTATCGACATCCACCCGGGAGCGCAGATCGGCCGGCGCTTCTTCATCGACCACGGCACCGGCGTCGTCATCGGCGAGACCAGCGTCATCGGCAACGACGTCAAGCTCTACCAGGGTGTGACGCTCGGTGCGCTCAGTCTGCCGCGGGATGCGAACGGCTCCCTCATCCGCGATCGCAAGCGCCATCCCACCATCGGCAACGGCGTGACCATTTACTCCGGCGCGACGGTGCTCGGCGGCGACACCGTCATCGGCGAGGGCTCGGTGATCGGCGGCAACGTCTGGATCGTGCGCTCGGTGCCGCCACACAGCAAAGTGACCTACGACGCGAACATGAAGACCACCCAATCCACCCCGGGCGCCGCGCCCGCTTCCGACAACTGAACCCAACGAGGACGCACCATGCATTTCCCCCCCGTTCAACGCCCTTTCGTGGGCCTCGCGCTCGCCTTCCTCCTCGGCCTGCCCATGGCGGCCCATGCCGGGACCCGTGCCGTCGGTTGCGCCGGCGACTGTGACGCCTCAGGCCAGGTCACCGTCGACGAGATCATCGTGCTGTTGAACGTCGCCCTCGGGATCGGCGAACCGACGGAATGCGCCGACACGGCAGACCTCGATGCCAGCGGCACCATCACGGTCGACGAGATCCTGGTGGTGATCAACCAGGCGTTGCTCGGCTGCTACGAGGTCGGCTCGTGTGACGATCCGGCGGTCGCAGCGAGCGAACCGCTGTGCGCGCTCGACGACCTCGAGGTCACTTGCGACTTCTTGAACCCGGAACACTGCATACTGCCGTTTCCGTCGTCCACGTTCCTCGTGGCGGACGACACGACGGACACCGGATGGCGCGTCAACTTCGCGCGCGCCGGCATGCCGGCGAACCGCTTCAGCATCCACATCGATCCGACCGAGCAGAACACCCTCGATGGCTTCAGCCCGGGATCGATGATTCTCGCGCTGTTTCCCGAGGGCGTCGACCTGACCGCCTCTGGCGCGGCGCCAGTGACGGACATGGAGCGTTCGCTCGATCCGAACAGCCCCATCGTGTTGATCGATGCTGAGACCGGAGAGCGAATCCCGCATTTCGCCGAGATGGACACGCAGGCGACGACGCCAGAGACGAAGGTCGTGATCGTGCGCCCTGCCATCAGCCTCACCGAGGAGCACCGCTACATCGTCGCGTTCCGCGGCTTGGTGGCGCCCGGCGGCTCGCCCGTCGCCGCACCGCGCGCATTTCAGATCCTGCGTGACGCCGAGGAAACCCCGGTGCTCACGATCGACGCGCGCCGCCCGCTGATGGAGGACATCTTCACCCGCCTCGAGGGGCAAGGGATCGAGCGCGCAAGCCTACTGCTCGCTTGGGACTTCGTCGTCGCCAGCTCGCGCAGCATGACCGAGCGCCTGCTCACGGCGCGCGATGCCGCTTTGGCGGTGAACGGTCCGGGCGCTCCGCCTTTCACGATCACCTCGGTCGAGGAAGACGTCGACGCCGACATCTTCCGCCGGGTGCGCGGCGAGTACACGGTGCCGTTGTTCATGACCAGTGCGACGCCGCCGACCGATTACAACCTCGACGAGAACGGCCTGCCGGTGCAGAACGGCACGACGACGGCGCCGTTCGTGGTCAACATCCCGCGCGCTTCGGTCGCCGGCGGAGTGGCGGTCCCGGGCCGCATTTCGGTATACGGCCATGGGCTGTTCGGCTCGCATGACGAGACGAACGCCGGCCACCTGCGAGCATTTTCGAACGACGCCAACATCATCTTCGGCGGCACCGATTGGATCGGTATGGCGGACGAGGATGTGCGCCACGTGGTGCGCATGGTCGGCGACCTGTCCGGCTTCTCGATCCTCGTCGACCGGTTGCAGCAGGCAATGCTGAACTTCGTCTTTCTCGGCCGGCTATTCGTCGCCGACGACGGGTTCGCTTCGCACGAGGCGTTCCAACTCGACGGCGCGCCGCTGCTCGACCGCACCGAACTCTACTACTACGGCATCAGCCAGGGCGGCATTCAGGGCGGCACCTACCTCGCGATTTCGCCCGACACCGCGCGCGGCGTGCTCGGCGTCGGCGCCTCGAACTACAGCTTCCTGCTGCGGCGCAGCATCGACTTCACTCCGTTCCAGGTCGTGCTCAACCTGAATTACCTCGACGAACTCGACCGCGCCCTGCTCTACCCGCTGCTGCAGATGCTCTGGGACCGTGCCGAGCCGCAGGGCTACCAGTCGCACCTGATCGAGAACCCGTTCCCCGGAACGCCGGCGAAGAAGGTTCTGCTGCAGCCCGGGATCAACGACTCACAGGTGTCGCACCTCGCCACCGAGATCCAGGCGCGCAGCATGGGCCTGCCGACGATGGCGCCGTCGGCGCGACCGGCGTTCGGCATCACCGAACTCGAGGCGCCTTTTGACGGCTCGGCCTACGTTCCCTATTTCGTCGGCGGCCTCGAACCGCCGCTCACCCCTGACGCGCCGATCGTCGAAAATGGCGTCCACGAGGCGATCCGCCGCCTCCCCGCAGCGCAGATGCAGATCGACGCCTTCCTGCGCCCGGACGGCATGATCGTCAACTTCTGCGACGGCGCGTGCGTGTTCGAAAACGTCCCGGGAGTCATCAACGAGGAATAGCGACCACTCGATCCGCTCGGCGCCGAGCGGATCAGCCATCCATGAAATCCCCTCTCCCGCATTTTCGCGGGAGAGGGGAATCCCTGGGGGGAAAGTCCAAAACAGTCGATAGCTGCTGAAAAAGGGAGGATTGCTGCGGCGAGGCGGAGGAAGCGCGCTTGTGGCGTAGTATTACGTGCTACACTTCCGGGTGAAACATGCATCGTCTCACCCTCATAGCGGCAGCGATCGCCCTCTGCGTTGCTGCGAGCCTCGTGCCCGACGAGTGTCGCGCCGGCGCCTTCATCTTCGCTTCCGACGGCTCCCCCGACGTCATCACCCACCCTTCCGGGTACACCGGCGACGGTGGCTCCCTGGTCGTTTCGGTTTGCATCAATCCGGCGTCGGCGAATGCCGCTGCGATGGTACCAACCGTTCAGAACGTCGTCGCGACCTTCAACGCTCAATTGCCCACACTCGACAATCTGCGCAGCGGCAGCAGCAATAACATCCCCAGTAACCACATCGACTTCGAGTCGGTCGCGCTCCACGAGGTCGGCCACTGCCTCGGCATGGCCCATCCCAATGCCGCCACCGAGTCGGGGCTGCCCAGTAATCAGCGCGATTACACCCGCGCTGGTCGGGGGCCCAACCTGGCCTTCAACCTGAATGCCGGCCCCGACGGCATCATCGGCAGCCACGACGACCTCCGTGGCGACGACGTCAACCTGCACTGGTTCCGTCGCAGCAACAATGACCCCTTCACCATCGCCCCCGTCGTCGACGTCGACACCTACGGGCGCGATCTCGCCTCGCTCCCCTCCGGTCACGCCTTTGCCGCGAACCCTGGCCGCGACGTCGCCGCCGGCCTCGGCATCGCGTCAACCGAGGCAGTCATGCAGCAGCTGACGTACATCGACGAGGCGCAGCGAACGCTCGGCCACGACGACGTCGCCACCCTGCGACTGGCGATGGCGGGCCTCGACCGGGTTGCCGCCACGAGTGACGACTACACCCTCTCGCTTGCGTATGCCGGTCTGACCACTGCGTGCGACATCACGATCAATTTCTCGACCGCAACGTCTTTGGCGCAATGCGGAACCACCGCGACATACTTCAACACCAACCACCTCCGGATCACATCGGCCAGCGTCCTCTTCAACCCGAACTTCAATTGGTTCTTCAATCCGCTCGCCGCGCCGACGCCTACGCCCACCTCGACGCAAACACCGACGCGGACACCGACCATCACCCCAACCCGTACGCCAACGACGACGCCGACCGACACGCCGGTACCCACGCCCACTCCGACACGATCGACAACCTCGACGGCGACGGTGACCGCGACGCGCACGCATTCACCGACGGCGACCGCGACGAGCACGCCTCTGCCAACGCATACGGCGACTGCTACACCCCTGCCGGTGAGCCTCAGCGGCACGATCGTCCATTTCGCCAGCTCCGTGCCGATTCCCGCCGTCGACGTCGCAGCGGACGGATCGGCGCAGCAGACGAATGTTTTCGGCGAGTTCGCTGTGACGATCGCCGGGGCCGGCCCGCACGCGATCGTCCCTTCCGCCGATTTCCCGGTCTCCGCGATCGGTGCCCTGGATGCTGTCGCGGTCCTCGCGTTGGCGACGCAGAGCGACGACGCGACGCTTGCCGAGACGATCGCCTGCGACGCCAGCGGTAATGGCCGGGTGAGCGCATTCGACGCCGCGCTTCTACTCCGGCTCCTCGTCGGCCTCGAACCTGCCCTGCCGGTCGCTGTCGCCTGCAATTCCCCATGGGCGTTCGTCCCCGCGATCGGCGTGGGCTCACCTGGCACCGCGCAGTGGCCGCTGATCGCAACCGGGCAATGCGATCCCGGCGCGATCGTTCATGACGATCTGCCGCCAACCGACGACCAGCAGAACTTCGTCGGCATTCCGTTCGGAGATTGTAACGGCGACTGGCAACCGGAAGCGCACGCCGAAACGCTGGCTGAAGCCTCGGCCGCGAGCGAGCCAACGATCGAAGGCGGGCCGTTGCGTGGTCGTCCGCGGATGCTCCGGTTTCCCGTCAATCTCGCCCCGGGAACGCCTGTCCGTGGTTTCGAAGCGACGATCCAATTCGATCCCCAAGCCTTCGAGGTGGTCGATGTGCGCAAGGTTGGCGACGTGCGCGCGACCGTGTTCGCCAGCTATGCCAATCCCAGCGGCACGCTGAAGATTGCCTTCGCGACCGCCGACGTCATCATCGCCGGCGACAGCCCGCTATTCGTCGTCCACTTCGAATCGCTGCGACGCGAGGCACACACGAGCCCGGTCCTACTCACGACCACCGACGTCGACGGCACCCCTGCACGGATCGATTCCCACTGACCGCAACCGTCCGTTCGTAGCCAGCGTCTCAACGCGCTCTCCGGTCATTCGGCCGCGGCATCACCCGAATGCCCTTTGCAACGTAGCTCGCCAATCGGTCGGCTCCTCTGGAGTCGCACCAGGTGAAGTAACTAATATCCTTGCACATTGCTGGACCTGTGAGCCTGTTTTGAAGGCTTTAACTCTAGCGCCGAAAAGTGGGCCCACGAGGCAGGCACTCCCAGGAATTCCGGGAACTTGCGATGGTCCGACCGCAGTTGACCCGTGAAGGATCGCCGCCGTGAACGATCAAAGCTCGATCGTCGGTAGTGTCCGGTCTGCCTGCTCGTCGTCACCCAGAGCCACGCCGTCGCGCGCTGGGCCGCAAAGCCGATCGCGCGCGGTGCTGTCGGCGATGGCGCACGGGTGTGATGAGGAACGCAGATTATAGCCTTCAGCCTGAAGGCTTCCCTGGGACCGCGGGCGTCCCGCCCGCAGTCCCAGGGAGGGGCCTACGCTGCGCACACCGTGTTCGATTCACGCAACGACACAACGGGGGACGACAAGGGGACGCAGTAACGATTCCAACGAATCGACGAATCGATAGAATCGTTACTGCGTCCAGGATGCCAAAACCCGCTCGCGAGTTGATCCTCCACCACGACGACAGCGGGCGGCGACGGCAGCTGGGATTGGTTTTTTACTTTACTATGATTGCCACGGCTTCGGCCGTAGCGTAACCTGCCGCGCCCGAACAGCTCGAGGCGGCTCCTCTGGGGTCGCACCACGTGAAGTAGCTAATGTTTATTAACATTGCTTTACATGTGGGCCAGTTTTTCCACTTAACCCTAGATTTTTACCCCGAAAATAGGCTTTCACGGAGTATAGCGGCCCGATGGCGCAAGCGAGGCGACCGCTCCGGGTCTTGATGATTCGGATACTTGAAGATGCCGCAGCGGGCCAAGCTACGCTTTACGGAACGAGTCCGCGGAAGGCATACTCTGAATGGCCAGACCAGCACACGCACAATTACTGGGCCCCGTTCCATTGACGCAACGGGGCCGCCGGCTTTTGGCCGGCGGCCCCGCTGCTCCTGCCTATGACGCGTTGCTCCGCGCTCAATCGTTGTTGTCGACCACGTCGACCACCAGCTCGGTGCTGTTGTTGCTGGCGTCGAGCGGCGCGACCTCATCGCTTGGGCCGGTTGCCGTAAGTCTAACGAAGCACCGCTGCGGCGATTTCGCGTTGCCAGTGCTGATCCCGCTGGCGTCCGCGGTCACGGTCAGCCGACAGGCCTTGGTCTTGCCGCCGGCCACCGTGACCGTGCTGCTGCCGGTGGCCCGGTCACAGGCCGGCGCACTGAGCGTCAGCCCGGGGCAAGTGCTGGTGGCGCTGAGCGTGATCGCGTCGCCCGGCTTCTCCGACGCCGGCACGTAGTCGGCGTTGCCGATGACGGCCTTCAGAGGCTTGGCGGCAGTAGTCTCGCCGGCGGCGATGGTGAGCGCGACCGGCTTGGCGCTCTTGATCGTGGTTTCATGCGCTGTCGCCTGCTCAGTGTCGTTCTTGTCGACGACGCTGAGCTCGACCAGCACTCTGTTGTTGTCGGGCGTCGCTTCATTGCTGCCGCCGTCGACCTGCACTGCGGCAGTGATTTGGAGCGTGCAACGGGCCGGCGCTTTCAGGTTGAGGCTGGTGAAAGCAGAGCCGTCGATCACCAGCGGCAGAATGGCCTTCACTGTCTTGCCGGCTCCCACCACGATGATTGTTTCGGCGGCCGGCGTGTTCGAGACGAAGTCGGGATCACCTGCCACGCCGTTCGGGCAGTCGTCGTCGTCGACCGTGAGCGCGATGGTGCGATCAACTTGATCGGCATTGCGAACCTTGATCGCCAGCTTCTTGGTGAGCGATGCCTTACCCACGCCGATGATTATGCGCACCGGCTTGATGGGGAGGACCACCGCATCCACACTCGGGCAGCTGGCTGCCTGACACGCGCCCGCCAGGCACGAGTCGGCAGCGCAAGCGTCGCCGCCATCGCAACTGGTACCATCGACCGCGGCCGGGTTGGAGCACATGCCGGTGCCAGGATCGCATACGCCGGCAACATGACATTGATCCGAGGCGGTGCAGACTACCGCGGTACCGCCGCACACACCGGCGTGGCAGGTATCGGTCTGGGTGCACGAGTCGTCATCATCGCAGGGCTGGTCGTCGAGCGGGACCTCGGCGGCACAGAGCCCCGTAGCCGGGTCGCAGACGCCCGCTTCATGGCAATCGTCGGAAGCAGTACAGACGACCTCGTCACACAGGCCCAGTAGACCGGCCACGACGAGCGTGTAGGCTTTGTCAACCTGCACTGAGTCGGCGTCGGTTGCCGTAACCGCGAACGAGTACAATCCTGCCGCCGACGGGGTTCCCGACAAAACGCCGGTGGCGGAATCAATCGTCATGCCGGGAGGCAAAGCGCCGGCCGTGACCTGGGCCACGTAAGGGGTATTGCCGCCAACGACAACCGTCCGATCGGTGTACGGCGTAAGCAGATCGCCGTCCTGAACGTGATCGATCAGTCCCAGTACCGCCTCAACATTGAAGCCCGCCATCTGGGCGCCGATATAGTCGCCCAAGACGGTGACCGAAGCGGGATCGCATTCCGGCTTGTACTTCGGATCGTTGGGATCGTCGATCGCCGGATAGTTGTCGCACAACGCCTCGTTCGATTCCTCATCGAAAGCACCGGCGTACTTGTGGAATTCATAACGCCGGGTAACGACCTCGTCGCCGTCCGCGAGATCCTCGGCGGCACCGACCAAGTCATTGTTGTTGCCGTCGGGATTGCTGAACTCGGTTTGCAGCATGTACCATTCGACTTCGACTTCATCCGGTTCGCCGTTGCGCCAGTTGTCGTCATTCGGGTCGTCTGGGTCGTCGGACACCAGGTCCTTGAGTTCCACCCGCGCACTGCTGTGCGAGGTTGTAACGATCGCCTTGACCCACATCGCGTCGCCGAACTCATATACCGGCGCCAGTGGCGGCGGTGGCGCCAGAATGACCGCTTGCACCTGCGCCGGCAGGCCCGCGGCGGGCGCGTAATAGGTCCAGCTCGGCGTCGCGACATTGACTGCCGGGCCCTGAATCAGGTTGCCGGGCGCGGAGGGATCGTCGATGAGCCAGTGGTAGCGGACAATGCTTGGGGTGCCGTAGTAACCGACACCAAAGTGTTCGCAGCCGAAATTGACCGACGGGTTGGTGCATTGATGTCCGTTGGTGGGCGACGGCGCGGTCACCGGCACGGCGGTGAAGGCCGTAAACGAGTTGCCGGCGTACTTGGCCGCGTAGCGGACCACTACCTTGGGGTGAGCCGGATTACTGTTGTCCTCCGTGATAGTCGGGGCGCCGTAGTGGTTCCAGTCGTAGGTATAGGTGACATCGGTACTGTGGACGTCCTCGATCTCGATCTCGAATCCGTGGCATTCCTGGCCCGTGTCATTGACGACATCGAAGTTATTGAGATCCCCATATGCCGTACTCGCGTGGGCTGGGCCGCTCCCCCAAACCAGTAGACCGAGCAGCATGCAGCTGGCGAGAATAAACCCGTGGGCGAACCGTTTCATCATTCTACTCCTCCTGCAGCGAAATGCTGCTCCGCGTGTCGAATAGAGGTTAGCGATCGCTCGATGAGGCGAACGTGAGCGCCGGGTGAGAAATTTCTCATCTTCTTCTCATCGGGGATCCGCTATAGAGACGGCGTGAAGGTATTGGTCGTCGAAGACGAGCGGCCGACCGCAGACTTTCTTCGGCGGGGGCTTTCCGAGGAGGGGTTCGCGGTCGATGTCGCCGCCGACGCGCAGAGCGCGATCAACGCGGTGCAGGTCTACGACTACGACCTGATCGTGCTGGATGTCATGCTGCCCGGGGGCGACGGGTTCTCGCTTTGCCAGCGTTGGCGCGCCGCCGGGATCAAGACGCCGATCCTTTTCCTGACCGCCCGCGACGAGGTCGCCGACCGAGTGCGCGGGCTCGAGGACGGCGGCGACGACTATCTCGTCAAACCATTTGCGTTCGTTGAGCTTCTGGCTCGCATGCGCGCGCTACTGCGGCGGGGGCAGACGCCGCTGGCGGCCGAGTTACGGGTCGCGGATCTGGTGATTGATACCAATCGCCGGCGGGTCACGCGTGACGGCAAGCTCATCGAGCTCACCATGCGCGAGTTCCAGGTGCTCGAATATCTCGTCCATCATGCCGGCCAGATCGTCACTCGCACGCACCTATGGGAGCATGTCTGGGACAGCCATTCGGTGCCTGATTCGAACGTCGTCGACGTCTACGTCCGCTATCTGCGCAACAAGCTCGGCCGCGAACCGGACCTCATCAAGACCGTACGCGGCGGCGGGTACCTTCTGGAACCATGACCGACCGCCACCAAGCCCGCAGAACGTTTCGCAGTCGCCTGACCGCGAGCATGACGTTGCTCGCGGTGGGGATTCTAACCGCCGCCAGCACCGCCATCTACCTACAGGTGCGCCAGGATTTGCTCGCCCATGTCGACAGCACCTTGCTGGCCATCGCGCGCATCGAAGTCGCGAGCGCAATCGACGAACCCAGCGGCCACCTGCACGTACATGAGGAACAACCGCTGCTGACCGCGTCGGTCGGCTTGGGCTACGAGAAATTCGCCCTCATCAAAGACGAGCAAGGGCAGGTGCGAGCGCAAACCAGCAATCTGGTCGGCCGCCCGCCGTTGGAAACCGAGAGCGAACGCGAATTGCGTGCCTTGGCAGGCGAAGCGTCGTTCGCCGAAATGACCCGCGAGCAAGAGGTGTATCGCGGCATCTACTACCCCATGCGCGACGCCGACGGGCGACCGATGGTGGCGATCGTCGCAATTTCCGCACGGGCGGTGCTCCGTTCCTTGGATTCGCTGCTGGGTGCCCTGGCATTGGCATTGATCTTCGGTGCCGCGGCGGCGGCCTTTGCGGCCAGCCGGATGGCGCGCCGCCTGACTCGACCATTGGAGGAGATTGCGAGCGCGGCCGACGCGATCGGCGGGACGAACCTGCAGATGCGGATTCCCGATGTGTCGGCGGACGCCGAGCTGCGGCAGATGACGCGCGTGCTCAACGAGATGCTGGTGCGTCTTGAAGCGGCATTCACGACGCAGCGGAGCTTCGTCGCGGATGCCTCGCATGAGTTGCGTTCACCGGTGGCGAACCTGCGCGGCACGGTCGAGGTCGCGCTGCGACGACCGCGCTCGGGCGAGGAGTATCGCGAAGCGTTGCAGGTGGCGCTCACCGAGGCCGAACGCTTGTCGCGGCTGGTGGACGACCTGCTGATTCTGTCGCGTGGCGATGCCGGCCAGTTAGCGCTCGACGTGCGTGCGTGCGACCTGGGGTTGATTGCGCACGATGCGGTGGCGGCGATTTCGGCGCGCGGACAGGACAAGGGCGTGCGCATCCGGCTGGACGCCCAACCGGCGGCGATCCGCGGTGACGAGCATCGCCTGCGCCAGGCAGTGGACAACCTGCTTGCGAATGCATTGCGCTACGCGCCGACCGGCTCGCAAGTCGTGGTGGCCACCGCCCCGGAAGACGGTCGCGCCTGGTTGTCGGTACAAGATAGTGGTCCGGGTCTATCGGCCGAAGAGCTGACCCATGTCTTCGACCGATTCTATCGAGCAGACGCCGCGCGAGCGCGCGATTCCGGCGGTTTGGGCCTCGGCTTGCCGATCGCCAAGGCGATCATCGAAGCCCATCACGGTGCGATCTCCGCGCAGAGCCAACTTGGCCAGGGCTGCCGATTCAAGATCGTGCTGCCGTCGAATTCCAAATCGGGCGGCCCTGCCCATGAGTGACGAAGCTCCGATCGCACCCTACGCTCAGCTGCATGCTCGCCGCGATCTCACCCCGATCGCGGTCGAAGAGAAGCATATGATTCGAGGTCACCGCATAATCGAGCAAACAGTGTCCGGTTCACCGCCGGGCTTCGTAGTAGAGCGACGCACGCCAGAGACGCCGATCGCGCACAAACCTCAGGCGACGGCGCCTCAGCCCCCGCTGAAAAGTCGCGCCCCCACAAAGCCGTTTGAGGGCTCGTCAGGGGTCGCATTATGCTACTTGTGCGCTTCCTTCCCGAGCTCCCTGTGAAGATCGGCCAGGTCCTCGTACGCCTCCTGTTCGGACCGTGCGGCCTGAATCAGTTGTCTGCAGTGACTGTTCATGCGAGCGCGGTTCTTGCCCATCATGCGACCCCGCATATTCTCATGGAGTTTGATTTCCGCGGCGGCTTCGCCGGCCTTCGTGGTGAAATACACAGCCAACGCCTCGTGATCGGCGGGTGTCGCCGCGATCGCGCCCTTCTCGGCGACGTTGGCGTCGGTCACCCCGTCAGCTCCGAGCGCGGGTTGCGGCACGGTCGCCAGGGTCAGTAACAGTACGAGCAGTCCCATGAAAGCGGGAATGTCCCGCTCGCTGTTGAAACTCTGGATTTCTAAAGGTGACGGTTCCTTGGTCGCGAGTGGTTTAGGCTGCCTGCTTCTTGGTGTCTACCTGTAGCTTGGCTTGATGGACGTCGAGGGCGGC
>Ga0163153_10001225_pt1 | contig 40934 bp, 42 predicted proteins | sample OliLakLV19MP6IB1_FD_148629 | JGI IMG/M metagenome (GOLD analysis project Ga0163153, IMG submission 148629) | Freshwater microbial mat bacterial communities from Lake Vanda, McMurdo Dry Valleys, Antarctica - Oligotrophic Lake LV.19.MP6.IB-1 | ecosystem: Environmental > Aquatic > Freshwater >... | reverse complement strand
GTGTGGAGCTACCCCCTGCGCACTGGTGACCGTGAGGAGGCCGTCTTTAATATGGTCAATGCCATGCTCATGCGTATCCACCAGAGCGGCCACCTCAACGAGCTCACTCCCGAACGCCTCGCTCTGGTCAAAGAAGGACTCGACTATTACAAAACTTATCGCGAGGAAATCCCCACAGCGGAGAGTTTCTGGCCCACCGGATTCCCCACCCATCTCGACCCTTGGGTCTCGCTGGGTTACCGTATGAAGGATAAAACCCTCGTCGCGGTCTGGCGCCGCCAGGACGGACCGGAGCTCCAATCCCTTTGCCTCCCGCATCTCAAGGGCAAAAAGAGCAAATTGCGCTGTGCCTATCCCTCGGAGGAAATCCCGCCTTACCAGTGGAATGAAGAGTCCGGTCTGCTCACCGTCGAATTCATCAAAAATAAAATGGCCCGCATATTTGAGTTTACCCACTGAAACGATTTTTGCGGCAATAAACACGAGGGCCATCCCCCGGCAGTCTCCCCCCCTTTAGCGGTGGAGTAATAAAACAATGACCAGACCCCAGAAGGCCATGATGATATTGCCCACGGCATAAGGAATCGTGTATCCCAGCGCGGGAGTTTTGCTTTTAGCGATATCTTGGAGTTGGGAGAGGGCGGCCGTGGCGCCACGGGCTCCTGCACACCCCCCGAGGATAATCGCCGGGTGGAGCTTTAAAATGTATCGACCAAAAAGAACCCCTAAAAAGAGGGGGATGATCGAGACGATTAACCCCGCAAAAATGAGCGAAATACCGGCCTCTTTGAGGCCTGTGACAAAGTCCGGGCCGGCATTAATGCCCAAGACAGCAATAAAAGCGGTGATCCCGAGATTTGTGAGTACCCAGAGGGCCGGGCGCGGGACTTTCCCAAATGTCGGATGGACCGAACGCAGCCAGCCCAGCACGAGCCCCGAAACCAATGCTCCACCACTGGTCGTCAGGCTCAGAGGGATATCATGGAGATCCAGGGTCAGTGCCCCGATAAAAGCCCCGATAAAAATGGCAAACCCCATCATCGACACATCGGAGGAGTCATTCTGGCGGTCGGGATAACCGATGTATTTCAAGGTCCTCTCGATATCCCTCTTGGCTCCGGAGATTTTAATCACGTCCCCGCGATTGATCCGTGTCCCATTAGCAAAAGGTAAGAGGTGTCCCCCGCGGGTCAGGCTCCGGATAAATACCCCACGGGTCACGCGCCCGTGATTCATGGCAGCGATTTGCTCAAGGGTTTTTCCGGCGAGCCGTTTATTGGTAATGATCACATCCACGGTTTCCGCAGGGAAATGCTGCAGCTCCCGGTCATCACACTCCGTCCCGATCAGAGGGCTATCCTCGATCAAATACTCAAGCCGGGACACGACGGAAATAACATCTCCCGTGGCCAGCACCGTTCCCGTGCCGGCCTCATGGATTTTCCCCGCCCGCCTGTATCTCTCGACAAATACTCTTTGATTGATAAATCTCGACTCAAATTCCGCGACACTCACGCCATCATACCCCGGTTTATCTAAGTGATAAGCCCGCGTGATGACCTCGTGGTAGGCCGAGTGCACACCCGGCTCGCTTTCATGGGACCCGAGCTTTTCATCGAGGGCACGGCAGGAGGCCTGCAGGTTCACCCCCAGCAGGCGGGGACCGATACTCGTGAGGAACCACACCGCACTGGACATCCCACAGATATAAGTAATCGAAAATGCGACCGACATCTGGCTGGAGTACAGGGCCTTTTCCTCCCCCGTCAAACTCAGATGTGCGAGAGCCCCGTCGGAGACACCTAATGCCGAGGTCATGGTGCAAGCCCCGGCATACAGGCCCGGCCCGTAACCGATGCCGAACCCAAAAATCCTCGCCGTGATAAAGGCCGTGATCAAACAAGCCACACAGATAAATAGTGCGAGAGCAAATTGCGGTAGCCCGTCTTTTTTAAGGCCTTGGAAAAACTGGGGCCCTACCCCGTATCCCACTGCAAAAAGGAAAAGGAGGAAAAAAACCGTTTGCACATCCGGGGAAATCTTTACGCCGGTTTGCCCGATGACGACCCCGGCCAAGAGTACACCAGTGATCTCGCCCAGCCGGAAGCTACCCACACGCAATTTGCCCAGCATATAACCCAGCCCGAGGGTCAGAAAAATGGATAAGGCCGGATTCATCCGGAAAGTATCGAAAATCAAATCCATGCCCCACTATAAGCAGACCCTGTGAATGTCAAACAGAGAGAGAAATATTTAGGGGGGAAAGTCAGAACCGGCTCATCGTCTGTATCAGCTAAGCAAAGTCTCTTGCCCGACAATATCAGGCCAAACACGTTGCTCTTTTCCTCTATTCACCAGACCGATGGGATCCCTAATTTACCTGAGGCACTCTTATTTGACTGATATTCCCGATCACACCGAAGGCATAAAGAAGCCACACGACGACGCAGATCACGACCACGATATTGAGGATCTGTTTGATTTTTCCATCCATCGGGATGTAGTTATTGACCAGCCAGAGCAGGACTCCGACGACGATAAGGGTGACGATAAGTGAGATAATGGGCATTGGAACCTTTATTTTTGATTGGTTGGGGGTATGGGGTGTATCGATGAATGGTAAAGATGAATAGCCCTCTCCGCTATGGGGTATTCACCCTATTCACCCTGAAAACGGCCAAGACGACTAATCGCATGGAAGTGCCACCTCTTTTGGCTGTATTCCGGTCTCATGATCTTGTACCGGGGGGTTATGCATGGCTGGAAAGCACTACCGACTTTCAGCCGGTAATGGTTTGCCGTTCATTGCGTATTGGCTGGCCGAGAATCAACCCAATAACCTTGCTGATTATAATGCCCATGCAGGGAGGTTTCATAGTCCCGATTGAGAGTCTCAGGTGTGTATTCCGGCGAATTTTTGACCATGTCAGAAGATAACTTTACAAACACCTTCGATTCGTCCCAACTAATCCGTTCAATCCATCGTGGTGAGACCAGAACGTGTTTTCCTGCCCACCAGTTTTGTGTATCAACAACCAAATACCGAATCGCCCAGGTCTCGTCATCAATGATGAAATCCTCGACATGGCCGATCTCTCCATCGAGGCAGCTGATGTGATAGCCGGTCACGGCCCCAGTGCTACGCAGATTTGGGTCGCCTGTTTCCGCTGGAGGAGAGGATAACTCGACGGGGGGAATGCCATTTTCGCTAGCCCAAGTGACTCCACCGCTCTGGCCTATTGGGTAAAGGGATGATCCCCACAAATACGGGCCATTCCAATAAAGAGGCCAGCTGTAATAAGCGTGATATTGCACCTCATACTGGCGGGAGACCGGCTTATCACTGTCTAGTGATGGACTTTCTTCAAGCTGTTTTTTGGTCAACTCCACCGGGAGGACATGATCCGTCTCGTTGACAGGGTGCAAGGCGTGAGGCGAGATCAGGACTTGCCTACCGATTAACCAACCGCCGGTATCGGCGAGCAGGTAGCGCACCGTCCAATGCTGGTCATCGAAGTAAAACTCCATGGCCTCGCCGATGTCCCCATCGCGTGCGCGTAGCTTGAACTCTTTGAATTCTTTGGCTGGACGTAACATAATAAGGATCTTTCTTTTAAATATGACATGAACGTGTGGTGCTGATGCCCCCGTTGCTCCCGAGGAGACACCCCCCCCTTCCGTATCCGGCCGGGGTTGATGTTCTTCGAGGGTAATTGATTTTTTTATTAGGGTATTAATCCTGAGCAGTATTAGCAGCCTCTATATTAATAAGAGACGTTGCCAAGTCTGTGAGTGCTAAGTCGGTTTCGATCTCTTCATCCAGGGTTTTTTGCAGATGCTCGCTGCATTCGTTAAACCCGAGGACTTTTGCAAAGGTGCGGACACACCCGTAACCAGCGATCTCATAGTGTTCTACACGTTGGGCACAGGCGATCAGACCTGCGTCACGCACGGTGGGTTCTGCGTCCTCTTTGACCATTTCAGTACATTCTTTGATCAGTCCCTCCATGGCAGCACAATGTTTTCCTTTTACGGGTTCATTATGTGCTTTGAGGATGTTTTCAAGGCGTGTAAGATGTATCTTGGTAGCCGCGAGGTGTGTTGAAAAAGCTGATTTTAGCTCAGGAGCTTCTGCTGCTGCTACCATTGCTGGGATCGCTTTGACGAGTTGTCCTTCAGCATCATAGAGATCTTTTATTTCTGAGATGAAAAGGTCGTAGAGGGATTTTATTTTGTTCATAATAATCTGTATTTTTTGGAGGGTTACAATATCGACTTTTTAGATGCTGGTTATTGGATTTTCTTTTCCAGGTATCGCGAGCTGTCTTAGTCCTTAGTGAGCTCGTTAATGTAGTCGCGGATTTCATCTTTCGATTTTCCGACTTTTTTCTGGATGCGTCCGACCATCTCATCTTCTTTGCCTTCAAGATAGGTTAGATCATCGTCCGTGAGGGTGGCATATTTTTGTTTCAACTTACCGGTAATAATATTCCAATTACCTTTGATTGTCGTGCTATTCATAAGTACTCCTTTGTTGGAAGTTGCATTCTGTTGTCGAATCGTTGATGAGGTTAGGCCCGCTATTCAAAAAGCGCTATGGGGTGTATACCCCATGAGAGTATCCTGATAGGCACGGGAAAAAGCAGACATGCGATTCTCTTAGGTAGACAATGAGGCAGCAGAGACAGTATAAAAATCTAGACCCCCCCCCTGCGCAACTTGCTCACGTTCCCGAGTAAAGGGTTATTGTGGGGCCATTTGCTCATTGTTTGTAAAAGGGGGGGGGGAAGTCAGCGTGCAGGTTCCCATCGGTAATTTGTTTTAAATAATCTCAAATCTCAGCATGGCCCCTATTTCTGAATTTATTTGTCGTGACCGCCACTCCGTTCGTGTAAGATATTTCCTGCACCCTCTGCCCAAATCCGTTATACGACCACTGGCTCTTATTGGTCTGCGTCGCCGAGACCTCCTGCCACTCCACCAATTCATGGCGCGCATCCCAGCTATACATATTCGTTGTTGTCACCGTCACGTTACTGATTAGATTCCCCCACGCCATCATATGTCAAAACCGCACTTTCCTCATTCTGGCTGTGTGATATTCATCAAGAGATTTGAGAAAGAATACCGTTTCCCTTCCGGTTTGTTTCGCACTGAGAACCCCCTGCGCAACTTGCTCACGTTCTCTTGTTATTTTCCACGAACTGAACATAAGACAGTGGTAATTTGGTAATCCCCCCAAAATCATACGATCACTATTCTGAAATCCTGTAGACATTCAAAAGTAGGAGGGTAAGTGGTGACACCAGCTGGAATCGAACCAGCAACCTGCGGATTAGAAATCCGCTGCTCTATCCGGTTGAGCTATGGTGTCTGAGCAGTGTTGAGCTTTTGAAAATACAGGGTGCATTACGGAAAATCAATAGGAAGTATAAGGGAATTTTGCCCGAGCGCGGATATCGGTATGATCGATATTCCCCCCTGGTGATCGGAAAGGATTGGGTGGATAGGCTAAAGCCAGCAAACACTCCGGGATTGCAGATTTTTTCGGGAGAGGAGGATTGATTCTGGCCAAAGAAGCAACCGAAGAAGGAAAAGGACAAAGGGAGTGATACACCTTCTGTAACAAATACGGGAAAAGAATCACCTCCCCATGTGACCCTGAATAAATAAAACTTTCCTTCCCTAGTCCACCAATCATTGTGAATTTTTCTCATTGCGGGACTCGATGGCTAAGGTTAGAGCTAGTGACTTAACCATTAATCGGGAGAAATTATCTATTATGAAGTCACCACTCGCCTTTTCAGTTATCCCTCAAATCCCCGCCCGTCTCGAAGCCCTCAGGGAAATAGCCTATAACCTCTGGTGGACCTGGACGCCGGAAGCCAGCGAACTTTTCCGTGATCTGGAACCTGAACTCTGGGTTAATTACCATCATAATCCGGCCCAAATCCTACGCTACATTCCCCAAGCCCGCCTTTTGGAAGCCGCCAATGACGCGCAATTTGTCGAACGCTTGGATGTCCTGAAAAAACGCCTCGACGCCTATCTCGGGCGTAAGGACCGCTGGTATGCCAAAAACCACGACGACAAACAGGATTTACTCGTCGGTTATTTCTCGGCGGAATTCGGCATTCACGAGGCCCTGCCGATTTACTCCGGCGGCTTAGGAATCTTAGCCGGCGACCATTGTAAAAGCGCTTCCGACCTCGGGCTGCCCTTCGTCGCGTGCGGGATCCTCTACCGGACCGGATATTTCAAACAACGCATCACTAAAGACGGCTGGCAACAATCCGACTCGATCGTCTGGAATTTCTACGAATTACCCATCACCGAGGTGCTCGACAGTAAGGGCAAACCCGTCAAAGTCTCCGTGCGTATCACCGACCGGAATGTCTGGATCAAAGTCTGGCGGGCGACAGTCGGGAATATCTGCATCTATCTCCTCGACACCGATGTAAAAGAAAATAATGAGGAAGACCGCAAGATCACCTACCAGCTCTACGGTGGGGACCACGAAATGCGGCTCAAACAGGAAATCGTCCTCGGCATCGGGGGTGTCCGCGCCTTGCAGGCGTCAGGGCTGAATCCCACCGTTTTCCACATGAATGAAGGCCATGCCGCATTCCTGGGTCTCGAACGCATCCGCCAATTCCACAAGAATAACGGGCTAACTTTCCACGAGGCCCTGCAAGTCGTGGCCGCCTCGAATATATTCACGACCCATACACCCGTGGCGGCGGGTAATGACGCTTTTGCCGTGGATCTAGTGCTCCGATATTTTTCCGAATTCCTCGTGGACCTCGGGGTGGATTTCGATGCGATGATGAAGCTCGGCCGCCCATGGCACGGGACCGGCCAGGATCCCTTCAGCATGACGATCTTGGGCTTGCGCCTCTCGCGTCAGGCTAACGGGGTGAGCGCACTACACGGCGAGGTCTCCCGCGGCATGTGGCAATGTGTCTGGCCGGGAGTGCCCCAACACGAGATCCCCATTACCAGTATCACCAATGGTGTCCACACCCAGACCTGGATGAGTCCGGAATTCCGCCGCATCCTCGAGCATTATCTCGGTGTGATTTGGGAAGATAATGTCGAAGACCTCAAGGCATGGGCAAAAGTCGAGGATATCCCCGACGACGAAATCTGGAAAACCCACAACGCCCGCAAAATCAAACTCATCGAGAAGGTCCGCTCCCGCGTGCAGAATCAACGCCTCCGCGAAGCTTACCCACCCGAAGAAATCGCCGCCGCGCGCGATTTGCTCGCTCCTGATGTACTCACGATCGGATTTGCCCGCCGTTTTGCCACGTATAAACGGGCGACCCTCCTTTTTAAGGATATCGCGCGGCTCAAAGCCATCGTGAATAATCCCACTCGGCCCGTGCAGCTTGTTTTTGCCGGGAAATCCCATCCTGCGGATGATCCGGGTAAACGTTTCCTCCAACAGGTCTATAAAATGGCGGAAACCCCGGACTTTAAAGGCAAGGTGATCTTCGTGGAAGATTACGACATCGATCTCGCCCGTTACCTGGTCTCCGGTGTGGACGTGTGGCTGAATACCCCGATCCGCCCGCTCGAGGCCAGCGGCACCAGTGGCCAAAAAGGACCGATTAATGGCGGTATTAACTGCTCCATCCTCGACGGTTGGTGGTGTGAAGGCTACAACGGAAATAATGGCTGGGCCATTAACCCCGGCGTGACAGCCACTGATCCGGCCACTCAGGATGAATTCGACGCGCACTCGCTCTACAGCATTATCGAGCATGAAATCGTCCCCCATTATTATGATCGTGACAGCAATGGCACACCGCATAAATGGATCCATCTGATGAAAGCCTCCATGAAATCCGTCTCCCCGGAATTTAGCACTTTCCGCATGGTCCAGGATTATTGTAACCGCCTCTATACCGTCGCCTACGTCAACAGCGGCCGTATCAAAGCCGATGGATTCAAAGTCGCCAAGGAACTCTCCCCATGGAAAGAAATGATCCGTAATACCTGGTGCCAAGTCCAAGTCGCCGAAGTCATCTGGGACAGCAAAGTCCACCATCTCCAAGTCGGCCAGGAATTCGAGGTCAAAGCCCGGGTAAATCTCGGGCCGCTCAAACCATCGGATGTGACCACTGAGGCCTATATCGAAAGCGATACGAATCATTCCCAGCCGTACGGTGTCGCCCTACAGGTCATTGAAGATTTGGGGAGCGGGTCTTATCTCTTCGGGGGTACAGTCAAACCCCAGGACAGTGGCAGTTTCCACTTTAATGTCCGTGTGATTCCTTATCATCCTGGGCTGGTGCAGAAAAATGAATTACGCCTGACCGCGTGGTGCGAGGCCTTTTAATGCCGGTGGACTCACCCTCATTTGCCGTGATTTTCGACTTGGACGGGGTGATCGTCGATTCATCCCGTTTCCATGAAGAAAGCTGGGATATCCTAGCCACGGAGACCGGATGGACTTTGCCGGAAGGTTTTTTTAAAAAAACTTTCGGGATGCGGAATATGAATATTATTCCCCTTTACCTCGAACCCGGCGCGGAGGAATCCCGGGTCGCCGCCCTTTCCCGCCGCAAAGAGGAGATCTTCCGCGAATTGGCCCGGGGGAAAGTCACCCTATTACCGGGGGTCAAAAAGCTTGCGGAGTCTCTGGCCCGTGACAATGTCCCGATGGCGGTGGGTTCATCCACCGAGCTTGAGAATATACGGCTGGTGCTTGATTCCACGCAAATTGCCCCTTGTTTCCGGGCAATCGTCAGTAGTGAGGATGTGACCCAGGGCAAACCCGCACCGGACTGTTTTCTCATGGCCGCGGGGAAACTCATGTGTACCCCCGCAAATTGCGTGGTCATCGAGGATGCTCAGGTCGGCATCGATGCCGCACGGGCGGCAGGGATGGCTTGCCTAGCCCTCGCGACGACCCATCCGGGCCATACTCTCTCCCGATATTCACGCTTAGCTCCAAATCTTGAAGAGATTACTCCCGAGGATTTACGTGAATTAGTGATTCAAAAACCACTGTCTTAAAGGCGGTGGAATGGTTTTGCTCCGGCTTCAAAGCCGGCTATAAGCTCGTAGCCCGCGAGTTTCCAAAAAATTGCGGCCTGCCTGCAAAGGTAACGGGATGAAACCAATACGAGATATCAAAATGCTTGAATTAGCGACTTGCAGGGTTCAAGAAAAAATGTTTAATCTTGTTTATTAGTATTTAATTATCCATGGACAATACGATTCATAAAGTCAAAAGCTTCACTTTTGTCGAAAAGGATATTCTTTTCGATTGTCCTGTATGCGGGAAGAGCCTGATCGTCGAGGTGGCCGGGGTGGGCATGGATATCGCCTGTCCCCAGTGCCAAAGCATGGTTCATGTCCCGGAGGCCCCGGATCCCACGGCACCCCTGCCTTCCGGCGCTCTCGTTTCCAGTGCATCAGTCGGTGAAACCGTCGATACCACCCATGCCGTTAAACCCTTTAAAAAAGGGGAGTCAAAAGCCAATACCCCGTCTTTACTGGCCTCCCCCACACCTGCCCCTGTCGCCCCAGTCAGTATCACCGTAAATACCGAATATATTTTCGATCCTAACTCCCTCGAAGGTTTGGATAATGAGAAGCTCCAGTCCCGCCTCAACGACTTGAAGCATTTGATGAAAGAGAACCATTCACAACGCCTTGAAGCCAGTGAATATATCTCCCACGCAAACCTCAAGCTCCAGCGCGAAATGCTGAAACTCAAAAAACTTGAGGCCAAACGCCTTGAATTCGACAAAGAACTGACTGAAATCGGTAATAAGCTCGGCGATAAAGCTTCTTAATTCCCCCCAGGCGTGTAGGTGGCCCCACGGAAAAAAACCGCTTGCCGTGATATGTCAAAGCCTTCAGACGAAGATTCAGTTTTTCTTTATTCCCCAATGATTTTGACCAGAACCCGTTTGCGCCGTTTCCCGTCAAATTCCCCGTAAAAGATTTGTTCCCACGGCCCGAAATCAAGGAGGCCCTCGGTAATGGCGACAACGACTTCCCGGCCCATGATGGTGCGTTTCAGGTGGGCGTCGGCATTGTCTTCGAAACCATTGTGCGCGTATTGGGCATGAGGTTTTTCGGGGGCGAGATACTCCAGCCACTTTTCAAAGTCCTGATGGAGTCCTCTTTCGTCGTCATTGATAAAAACGCTGGCACTGATATGCATCGCATTGACCAGGCACAAGCCCTCCTTGACCCCGCTTTTCTGGACGGCTTCCCCCACGCGGGGCGTAATATTAATAAAAGCGCGGCGGGTGGGGATATCCAGGGCTAACTCCTGACGGTATGATTTCATGGGGGCTTTTATAACGCTGTATTGACAGTGAATCACGCAGAATCTTTAATCACAGGTAAATGCTCAAGAAAAACACCACTCCCGACCTGCCTGATGCGCGCCATTTGCGTTTTGCCATTATCACCAGTATTTATAATGCTGAATATGTCGACAGCATGCTTGATGCGGCAAAAACCTTACTGGAAAAAGCCGGCGCCAAAAAAATCGATATTGTCCGGGTGCCGGGGGCCTTCGAGATTCCTGTCGCCGCCGCCATTTGTGCGCGTTCCGGCAAGTACGATGCTGTGATTAATTTAGGCCTGATATTTATGGGCGAGACTTATCATGCGGAGCATATCGGCACCGCCATTTCCCAAGGCCTGATGCAAATCGCCCTGGAGACCGAGGTCCCTCAGATCCATGAGGTGCTCGTGTGTAAAACACCGGCCCAAGCCAAAATACGTTGCCTAAATCCGAAATTTAACAAAGGCCGTGAAGCCGCCTTTGCCGCCGTGCAAATTGCGCGGACCGTAAAAGGGCTTTGAATCCCCTTCAGAAATCATGGGCAAAGATATCCTCTCTACCACTGCACCCACTCAAGGTGGTATTGACGGGAAGAGCAGAAATGGTATCTTGATCAGACAAATATGAGTGAAAACCGTCCACCGGGCTGTGAGAATTGTAAAAATCCGTGCACGATCCATCTGACACAAATCGTCGATGGGGTCATGCACAAGGTGGATCTGTGTGCAAATTGCCCAAATGCCAAAAATGTGGATGACCCTACCGGGTTCTCAATAGCCGACCAGCTCTTAGGTCTGGGTGCGGGTGAGGAGATGGGTGCGGGCAAAGGTGATCTTGTCTGCCCGACCTGCGGATTCACCCAGTCGGACTTTAAAAAACTCGGGCGTTTGGGTTGTGCCGATTGTTACGAGACTTTCGAGGAAGGTCTCAGCACACTCCTGCGCAATATGCACCGGGGAATCGAACACAAAGGCAAAGCCCCGGCCAAACTCCGGGAGAGATTGGAGCTGGCCAACAAACTCGACACCCTGAAAAAAGATCTGGGTGAAGCGATTAAAGAAGAGCGCTATGAGGCCGCTGCCGATATCCGTGATAAAATCTCCAAGCTCCAAACACAAATCGGGGCATAAAAAAAGCGTGCGACCTTTTCCGGCACACGCTTTGAAAAACGAAAAGAAGAAGAAACGACTATTTTTTAGGCTCGTTACTTTGACTGAATTTCATCATATCCTGCTTGGCGGCTTCTATCTTGGCTTGATCCCCGGTGGAGAGGGCCGCTGCCAGTGCTGATTTTTTATCGGCCATACCTTTCATGTAATTGGCTTTGGCGGTGAGTTTCGCCGCTTCATCGGGGCTTTCGGTCTTGGATTGTTCCAGCATTTTATTCGCTTTTTCATTATAACATTTTGCTTCAAACGTCAGCTGGGATTTCCAATGGTCTTGGGTAAATTTTGTAAGGTCGGCATTAGCTGCCTGGATTTTTTCTTGGTCACCCGTGGCGATGGCGGCAGCGAGTGTCGCCTTTTTTTCAGCCATGGCTTTATATTTATTAGCTTCCTCAGTGAGTTTCGCCGCTTTTTCCGGATCGGCTGTTTGCGCCTCTTTAAAAAGTTTATCGGCTTTTTCCATGCTTTCTTTCGAGCCATTTTGCATTTGCGTCTGCCATTGGCCCAAATCTCCCGCGCTGGCCAGATAGGAGAGGGTGAATAGACTCAAGAGGGTGGTAACGAGGTATTTCATTTATTTATTCCTTTGTAGGGTTAGAGGATGGTTAAAGTTTAGACAATGGAACATCCCGATTCATTCAAAAAGTTTAACCCCGGATTTTTTGCGCAATTTGTTTGGAAAAATAAGTCAGCACCATATCCGCCCCGGCCCTTTTAATCGATAGAAGCGACTCGAACGCCGTGAGTTCCAAATCAAGCCAGCCTAATCTTGCCGCGGCATGGATCTGGGCATATTCACCCGACACTTGGTAAGCCGCGATCGGAAGGGTCGTCTGGTTACGGACCTCCCGGATGATATCGAGATAAGGCCCTGCGGGTTTGACCATGAGTATGTCAGCGCCTTCTTCTTCATCGAGCTGAGCTTCGAGGAGTGCTTCACGGCGGTTGGCGGGATTCATCTGGTAAGTCTTTTTATCGAGCAGGTGTGTGCCTGCCGCTTGGGCACTGCCGACAGCATCACGGAATGGCCCGTAGAAAGCGGAGGCGAATTTCACCGAATAAGCAAGGATAGCCGTATTAACCAATCCCTCCCGGTCGAGGCTTTTGCGGATGGCCCGCACACGCCCATCCATCATATCCGAGGGAGCGACCACGTCAGCCCCGGCCTGGGCCAGCAGGACGGCCATTTCCCCGAGGATTTTCACCGTGAGGTCATTATCGACATAACCTTGCTCATTGAGTACTCCGTCATGGCCGTGCCCCGTGTACGGGTCGAGGGCGACATCGGTAATCACAAGGAGACCGGGGAAATGCTTTTTTATGGCTTGAACCGCACGCGGGATTAATCCCCCGGGATTAAGGGCTTCCTCGCCACGGGGGGTTTTTAGGGATGGATTTGTATAAGGAAAAATCGCAATGGCTTTAATGCCAAGGGCTGCTAATTGCCCGGCTTCATTGACAAGGTCAGGGATATTGTAGCGGAAGACCCCGGGCATGGAAACGACCTCGGAGGGTGCGTCATTCCCGTCTTTTACAAAGAGCGGGCAGATCAAGTCATTGATTCCAAGGGAAGTTTCCGTGGTTAAAGCCCGGATCGCGGGACTAAACCGGTTGCGCCTCGGGCGCCGGTGTAAATCAATTTGACTGGCATCGGACATACCTCCCTATTCATGCAAATTGCGCGGACACAAGAAAGCAAATTGTTTGTGAGCCCGATGGAAACAATTCAAGAACCACCGTCTGAAAGGCGATGGTATATAAAAAATGAAACATAAAAAAGGCTGGAAAAACTAATTCCAGCCTTTTTGTCTTGGGCAATTTGTTTATGGAAAGGAGTTATTGAACCCGCTTAGATGATTTTCTTGATCATTGCCCGTGCATATTCACGGTTAAGGGTCGCGATGACGTCTCGGGTAATTTCTTTCGGACAAGCAGCTTCGCAGGAGTAGGTATTACTACAGTTCCCAAATCCTTCCTTGTCCATTTGCTCGACCATGGCGCTCACGCGGCGTTCGCGTTCGACCTGACCTTGCGGGAACTGGACAAGCTGGGTGACTTTGGCCCCGACAAAAAGCATCGCGGAGGAGTTCTTACAAGCAGCGACACAAGCACCACACCCGATACACTGGGCGGCATCCATGGCGCGGTCCGCTTTTTCCTTTGGCACGGGAATCGCATTAGCGTCACAGGCAGATCCTGTATTCACCGAGATAAAACCACCGGCCTGGATAATCCGGTCAAAGGCGGAACGGTCCACGATCAAATCTTTTAAGATCGGGAATGCTTTGGCTCGCCATGGCTCGATGACAATCGTGTCGCCATCTTTAAAAAAGCGCATGTGGAGCTGGCAAACAGTCGTTCCTTTGTAGCCACCGTGGGGGGCTCCATTGATGACCATATCACAGGTTCCGCAAATGCCTTCGCGGCAATCGCTCTCGAAGGCGATCGGTTCTTCACCGCTCAGGGTCAACTTATCATTGACCACATCAAGCATTTCCAGAAAGGACATGTGTTGATTGATATCTTTAGCTTCGTAGTCCACAAAACGCCCGTCGGCATCGGGACCCGACTGTCTCCATACTCTGAGGGTCAGATTCATTATTTGTAGCTCCTTGTCGACATGTGAACTTCGTCGTATTTAATATCTTCTTTATGGAGTTCGGGTTTCACACCGACCCCTTTGAATTCCCAAGCGGCAACGTAAGCATATTTTTCGTCATTACGTTTGCATTCGCCTTCTTCCTGGTATTCCTCGCGGAAATGGGATCCGCAGGACTCTTCGCGTTCCAGTGCATCGTGACAAAGCATTTCGGCAAACTCGATATAGTCAGCCACGCGTCCGGCGTATTCAAGTGATTGATTTAGGTCATCGCCGGAACCGGGCACATCGACATTCTTCCAGAATTCCTCACGGATGGCGGGAATCTTTGACAAGGCCTCCTTGAGACCTTCGTGTGTGCGGGCCATGCCGCAGTGATTCCAGAGGACATGTCCGATTTCCTTGTGGAAATCGCGGACCGTGCGTTTGCCTTTGATCGAAAGGAGTTTTTCAATCTGGGCTTTGACCTCATCCTCGGCTTGAATGAATTCCGGGGCGTCAATAGAAGGACGACTGCCGGGTTTTTGTGAGGCGAGGTAATTACCCAAGGTATAAGGCAGGACAAAATATCCATCAGCCAACCCTTGCATAAGGGCACTGGCCCCGAGGCGGTTGGCGCCGTGGTCCGAGAAATTTGCTTCACCAGTGACAAAAAGGCCGGAGACATTACTCATGAGATCATAATCAACCCAGAGTCCACCCATGGTATAGTGGACGGCCGGGTAAATCCGCATCGGTTGTTTATATGCGTTTTCACCGGTGATCCGTTCGTACATATCGAAAAGGTTACCGTAACGTTCCCGGATCATGTCTTCACCGAGGCGTTTGATCGCATCGCGGAAATCGAGGTAAACACCCAGTCCGCTTTCCCCGACCCCACGGCCTTCATCACACACTTTTTTGGCGGCACGTGAGGAGATGTCACGGGGAGCGAGGTTCCCAAAGCTTGGATACATACGTTCCAGGAAATAATCCCGGTCTTCGTCGGAAATATCTTCTGGGGCGCGTTTGTCACCGACTTTTTTGGATACCCAGACGCGTCCGTCATTACGGAGGGACTCGGACATCAAAGTCAGCTTTGACTGGTAGTCACCGGTGACCGGGATACAGGTCGGGTGGATCTGGACAAAACAGGGGTTTGCAAATAAGGCCCCGCGTTTATGGGCGCGGAAGGTAGCCGAGACATTACAATTCCTCGCATAGGTCGCGAGGTAATAAGCATTCCCGTAACCACCGGTGGCGAGTACGATGGCATCGGCACTGTGGCGTTCGATTTTGCCCGTGACGAGGTTCCGGGTGATGATGCCTTTGGCCTGACCATCGACGATTACGAGGTCGAGCATTTCATGCATCGTGTGGCATTTGACTGTTCCTGCGCCGATCTGGCGGCTGAGTGCCGAGTAAGCACCGAGCAGAAGCTGTTGACCTGTTTGGCCGCGGGCATAAAATGTACGGGAGACCTGAGCACCACCGAAAGAGCGGTTATCGAGCAACCCACCGTATTCACGAGCGAATGGCACACCCTGGGCGACACACTGGTCGATAATGTTTACGCTGACCTCAGCGAGGCGGTAAACATTTGATTCACGGGCGCGGAAATCTCCCCCTTTGACCGTGTCATAAAATAGGCGCTGCACGCTGTCTCCGTCATTACGGTAATTTTTCGCGGCATTGATCCCTCCTTGGGCTGCAATCGAGTGGGCGCGACGTGGGCTGTCGTGGAAAGTGAAAGATTTAATATTGTACCCGAGCTCACCCAGCGAAGCGGCAGCCGAAGCACCGGCCAATCCGGTCCCCACAATGATCACCTCGTACTTGCGCTTATTTGAGGGATTAACGAGTTTATACTCAGCTTTCCGCTTTGACCATCTCTGGGCAAGCGGCCCTGTCGGACATTTGGAATCTAGGATCATAACTCTGGCAGACTGTTTGTGTTGGATTCATTATAAATTTCTGACGAAGGATCTCCCTGAGCTTTGATTACTCCGGTCAAGACTGCGACAGGAATAGAGGCAAACCCCAAGAAAAGGATGATGGCGATGATTTTAGCCAAGGCATTAAAAAAACATTCATTCTTTTTGTTTTTTAATCCCAGGGTCTGGAAAATACTGGCTATCCCGTGGCTCAAGTGTAAGGAAAGTAAACCCACGGAAATGATATAGAATGCGGATACATACCAGACACTAAATCCCTCGATGACCATAAAATAAACATCATGGACATATTGACCGTGGAGCGGGGCTTCAAAGGTCGAATAATCCGGATAAATCGTATGGGTCGTGAAATGGAGGATATGAAAAACGATGAATGCCAGAACAATCGTACCGCTGACAGTCATTGTACGGGATGCCAGTGATGCTTTATAGACTTTCCCGTCTTCGTAAGTGATTTCCTTTGCCACTTTATTCTCTGTCCAAAGGAGAATCGCAAACCAGACGTGCAAGACAGCGCATGTCAAAAGCCCGAGGCGGAATCCCCAAAGGACGAACATATTGCTTTTAAGCAGGACGGCATAAGCATTTATCTTATCCGGGGTGCCGGCAAACATTTGGAGATTTCCGACCATGTGCACAAGGACAAAGGCCACAAGGGCCAGACCAGTGATCCCGACGATATACTTTCTGCCGACCGACGATGTAAAGAGCATCTTTAAAAATGAAACCATACGTTTTACTGTGTTAATTGATAATATCCGTTAAATTTGTCCGCCTTCTCAAGTCTGTCAAAAGAACTTTCAAAACTTTTGAAAGTTCATTTTCCCGATTTATTTGCCTCAGGTTCCTATTCCAGACTCCTACTACACAAAAGGATATAGAGGAAACCATGGGCGATGGGAAAAAAAATTTTCGATAGATTCTTGCAATTGATCCTAAATCGGATAAATTTTGTCTTATTATGAGCCAAACACCTAAAATTATTGCCTATTTAAAGCCCTCTTGCGGTTGGAGCATGGGCATCCGCGCCATCCTGACAAAATATAATTTATCCTTCGAAGACCGTGATATCATCAATGATTCCACCCAATACATGGAAATGGTCCAGAAATCCGGCCAACGCCTTTCCCCTTGTGTCGAGATTAATGGCATCATGATTCCTGATATCAGCGGCGAAGAGCTGGAGCAATGGATGATCACAAATGGTGTGGTTAACCAAAATAGCGCTCCTACTGACGTACCTATTAACCAACCCTGCGCCCACGAAATGGAAAGCCACACGGTTCAATTCAAGGAATAACCCTTTTTTTTCCGAAATCCCCTAAGACTCTCGGAATAAAATCCCCAAACCCGCCCGTGCAATTTGCTCTGGCGGGTTTTTTATTTCTTGATTTTGCCTTTTCAAAGAATTTTTTGCATCTTTACGTGTCTCATTGAGTAACCATCCACACCTGTGCCTAGAAAATATTCCTTTTTCCATCGGATATCCAGACCGGGCAATTTGCTTTTTTACGGCTATATCCTTCTCTTCATTAGTCACTTATCAGTCCATACAGAGGATTACGATCCTAAAACCCCACGCAAATTGCGGTTGGAAATGATCTATTTGTTTGATGAATCAAACCCGGAATTTATTCTTGTTATTGGACAAAGCGGATTCAAAACAGTCGATTCCCTAAAGAAATATTTAGAAAAGGTTCCTCTCTAGACTGGTCCCCTGGCTGCTGCCGGATCGGGGGTGAAGCCCTCGGTGACGAAAAAGAACTCAAAACCTGCAAGCATTCTGCAAGGACGGCGGGATTGATTTTGTTATCCACCCTCGGGGTTAATCAGTCATGACTAAGCCAGCACCATCCTCCTGGCCAGGAGCCTGCACGTGTTATTTTATTGACCCACCGGAGGCGTGGGTATAAAAACCAAACAAAACATCAATAAGTCTGTCATCAGCCGAGCCATCGTTAAAAGGAGGAATTATGAAAAAGTTAAAATCCCGCTTGGTTTTCATTTGCATCATTTTGGGTATTCTCATTTATAGTCCATTATCACTCCGGGCAGAGAAACTCCCCTTTAATACTGTTTTTAAAGGAACCGATAAATTCTACCAACTCGTCGGCCGCGCCCAAAAGGAAAACTGGAGGTCACTGCCGATTGGTGAACGCACAGATGCCGTTGGTTTGGCATTATGCGGGACACCCTACAAAGGATTCACCCTCGAAATAGATAACCATATTGAGGCCGCCTCGGTAAACCTTAACGGCCTGGATTGTTGGACCTTTTTCGAAATTTCGCTGGGTTTTGCCCGTATGCTCAAAATGAAACCCGATCATTACAAACCCGAAGATCTCCTGAAAATGATCGAGCTTGAACGCTACCGCGGGGGCCGGTGTGATGGCGGCTATCTATCCCGCATCCATTTCCTGGAGGAGCTTTTCCACGACAATGAAAATCGTGGCCTGTGCAAGAATATAACACGGGAACTGGGCGGGGTGCCGATCCAGCGACAAATACGGGAAATGACCGTCGCTTGGCGTTCCTACCGCTATCTCAAATATAATCCCTCCCTGCGCCCTCAGATGACACAAATCGAAAACCGAGTCTCCCGCTTGCCCGTTTACTACATTCCCAAAAGCAAGGTCGCCCGGATCGAGCCCAAACTCAAAGACGGGGATATCATCGCTATCGTTTGCCGAGACAGTGGGGCATACACCTCCCATGTCGGCCTCGCTTACCGTGATGCCAATGGTGTATTGCGTTTCATGCACGCTTCATCGCGTCACAGGAAGGTGCTTGTCGATAAGGAGCTCAGTGCGTATTTAAAAGGTTCCTCCGAAAAAATCGGGATCATTGTCGCCCGTCCAAATGATTTACCGGCATCTATGGCGCAAACATCAAATTAATCGATACACCTCCAAAACGTATCAATTTTGACGGGGATGAAACCCATGTCATGATCAGTATATGAAAACGTTAAAAAAACACGTAATCCGCCCTATCCTCCTCATCACCATTACCTTGGCCATCCTTTATGCCGTGGTGAATATCCTTGGAGTCTGGATCCAAAATTACGCCATGTTTCCCATCCCGCGTGTGTATGGGGGGATTTTGGAGGGTGAATCAGTTCTTCCCACCCCCTCCGGGGATAAAATCACGGTCTTGTCCCTCGATAACCCGGCGGCAAAACAAACCATCCTCTTTAGCCATGGTAACGGTGAGGATTTAAACCGGATCGAACCCTATTTGCACGAACTCCGAAATCTTGGATTTAATGTCGTGGCTTACGATTACCGCGGCTACGGGCGCAGTGAGGGCAAACCTAGTGAAAAAGCCCTCGAAGAGGATATCCTGAGTGTCTATGAATGGATCATCCGTGACAAGAAAGTCTCACCGGAACAAATCATCCTTTTGGGCCGCTCCATGGGTGGAGGGCCTTCCGTATGGCTCGCCGGACAAAAACCTGTGTCAGGACTCATCTTGGAAAGCACATTCACGAGTGCCTATGAAGTGATGCTTCCACCCCTGCCTTATTACCGGAATCCTTTTCCTACTCAAAGACGCCTGCGCAATTTGCGCGTGCCCGTGCTTTTTATCCACGGAACAGCCGACCTGCTCATCCAACCCCACCATGCCCGGAAGAATTTTGAGGCAGCGCATGAACCAAAACAAATTGTTTGGATTCAAGGAGCGGGACACAATGATGCGTACCAGACTGATCCGAGGACTTATCAGGAATCCATCCTGCAATTTTCCCGCAAATTAAATGATTCAACAACTGCCGTCTCGAAGTCGGTGGATTGAATTTCCTCCGGCTGTAAGCTCAAAAGCCCCCCCTGTTTCTGAAATATATGTTACCGCCCGAAAGGGGGTGGTATAAAACCAAAAAAATGCGATATCAACAGCCCCGAATCCCAAGGATTAACGCTGGGGAAGTGTATTGGCTTGGGTCGTTTGCTGGGCGCCTACAGCAGGAGGAGTCACGGACGCTTTTTTATCTTCGCGTTTAGGGCCGACAAAAATTTCCTCGCGGATTTTTTTCAGTTCAGCCTCTTTAGTAAAAAGGGCTTCTTCCATCGACTTGTATTCTGACTGAGAAGCGTCGAGGGATTCTTGGAGGGTATCGATCCTGCCTTCGGCAAGATTGGCCCGTTCTGTCTCCTGTTTTGCTCTTTCTAATGAAGCTTGTAACTCTTGGGCGGAGTCTTGGATCTGGGCTTCTTTCTGGGCAATATCATTTTTTAACTGGGCGATTTCGCTTTGAGTGTCGGTTAGATCCTTAGAGATTTTTTTGACGTTCTCAGTCAATGACTGGATTTTTTTATTTGCGATCTCCAAATCAAGTTCGTACTTCTTTTCCATCTCATTATATTTGAGATATCCGAAAAAAAGTCCTCCGGTTAATGCGATACAAATGACTAAAAGAACCCGGCTCAATACGTTCATATGCGAGGACTTATAGGGAGAAATCCGAAAAAAGTCAAAATAAAATTTCCGCAAGTATCACAAAATGATAGACTTAAACCGGTTTCCTGATTCCTTCACCCTCCCGCCAAGTCTCCTAGATAAAGACGTTTATGGAATTTATAACGCAACTACCAATCAATAGAGTTCGCGTCAGATATTTAAGGCCGATTCGAAGTCAATAAAGAATATTTATGATCGCTCGCTGATTTGTTTTTTCATCTGTTTAGCAGCCATGGCGTATCCCCCGTTGTCCCCGTCGATAAAATGAATATGATTACCATCCTGCGTGTCTTGGACAAAACAGGTCATGAGAGCGTTATCCGACTCGTGCATCCCGTAATCAATCTCGTTACGAACACGTAATGACTCCAAGTATTCCCGGATCAAGGTGATTTGTCCGGATGAACAATCAATGACCAGCCGCAGCATGTCGTCAAATTTCCTGTAGTCCGAGTGAACCCGCATCGATTGCTTATAACGTTGTGAATCAAAAACCAAAGCTGGGAGATTCCATTTAAAAAACAAGACAGTCATGATGATCTCAAACACTCTGTAAAAATAACGCCATGAAAAGCGGGATCCTTCATACCGTTTCTCATCGTTGATACATTCCTGCACCGATTTATACTCGAGCGATTCAGTATTTACCGGATTCGCCACATTAAAATCACCATCAAAGAGGTTATTCAAGAACTGCAAGATGCCTGCATACAGACGATCAGAATCCCGCCCCCTAGCCGTAACGAGCAGGGATAAAACCTTTCCCCGTTTATTTGGGATCTTATTCCACCGGCAGGAAAGCCCTGTCAGGTCAGGGTCGCCTACGGATAAATCTGGGGAACTGTACCGGGCTTCATCCCCTTTGATCATTTTTTCCGCCAGTGCCAAGCCGCCACCACGGAAAACAGCCACAAATTTTCCTTTTACAAGCTCGTGTTTTGCCACCTCGATATACGCCCCGCTTTGCTCGACCTCACGGACAAGGATATGCCCCACCCGCAAGCCGAGCCCAAATTGGACACTCGATAATTCCTGCAAACTCTTTAAAGCACCCATGACCGTATCCAAATCCGATGGTGGCACGAGCAGTGTCGCCCCATCCCCGCCAAAAACGTAGGGGAAATCTTTTCCAATAACGTTCCTGGCCACCGTAATCGATGCGGCCCCAATGGTATTTACATCTTTATAACGACCCTGCTCAATGGCCTTTGTAGAGCCTTTCACATCCGTGATAAAGATAGACCAGTCCCTGGGAACACGGTAAAAATAGCGGTCGTCAGTGATCCCGTTAAAATCGGTGAACCCGTCGAGGTCCACGTATTGGAAAGTCCCTTCCATGAATGGAGGAAGCTATCACACCTCCATGGTTATTCAAAATTTAGTTTTTTGAATCAAGTTTTGATGGACCCATTTCTCCCATGCCTGAGTCGGATTTTGGAGTCGATGAATCCGTTTGAACCGAATCTTTTTCATTCGATACGGGTTTTGACTGTTCATCTTTTACGTCCGCCTTATCAGCCTGTTTTGCCTGCCCTTCCTCATTTTCAGTCATATTCACTTCCTGGGAGAATTCTTTCATCATATCAGTATGGATCCTTTCCATTTCCTGGCAGAGTGCCGTTTCACGGACTGCAAAAAACATAAAACCAGCTATCATCAAAATACGGAGTTGAGAACGATTCATCATGTGCCTTTGTTATATTGCTTTAAAATAACTCATCTTCTTGCCTCTCACAAAAAATTTTCTACAAACGGTAGAAAAATTTCGATAAGTGGCGGAAATCAGCTCGTTTCTGCTTATAATCCTGGCTTTTTTTCCGTGGCTTGCGTTTCGGATTGATCCCCTCTAATAATGGAATCCACCCATGAGTCACTGGCAAAAACTTTTATCCTGGCAACGTCTCGGCAAAAAAATCTCCCCCGCACAAGATCCGGCACGTTCGCAATTCCAAATGGATTATGACCGTCTGGTCTTTTCGAGCGCCTTTCGGCGCCTCCAAGACAAAACGCAAGTAGTCCCCCTGCCCCAAAGTGACTATGTCCGCACCCGGCTGACACACAGTCTCGAGGTGTCCTGTATCGCACGGACTCTGGGGACACTCATTGGCAGGGAAATATGCAGCCGCAGAAATTCCGGGCTAAAACAAATTGCTGCGACGGATTTCGGCGCGATTTGTGCGGCAGCGGCGCTGGCCCACGACATCGGGAACCCACCCTTTGGCCACTTTGGCGAGGATGCCATCCGGCATTGGTTCAAGACCTCGCCACTCGCGCGCCGGATTTGCGACTCGGGGGTCCTCTCTCCAGGACAAATTGCTGACATCGCAAATTACGAGGGAAATGCCCAGGGTTTCCGTATCGTCACACGCTTACAAATGCCCGATAATGATGGAGGGATGCAATTAACCTATGCCACTTTGGGAGCCTTTACAAAATATCCCCGGGTTTCACTCTTACCACCGTCATTTATTCGTGGGGAACGCCGCAGTATGAAAAAATTTGGCATATTCTCTTCGGAAAAAGATTATTTCATCCAAGTCGCGAACCATCTAGGTCTAGCGCCGTTTTCACCCGGGGACTGTGTCTTCCAGCGGCACCCCTTAGCTTTTGTGACAGAGGCTGCAGACGACATTTCCTACCGGGTCATCGATTTTGAAGACGGCTTCCGGATGGGCCTCATCGACTACAAAACCATTTTGTCCCTTTTTGGGCAGCTCGCCGGAAAAACGGCCTTGGCGGCAGCGCTTAAAAAGACCCGGAACCAACGTGCCCGGATCGAATATCTCAGGGCGCGAGCGATCAATAACCTCGCCGAACTCGCAGTAACGTCCTTCCTCGACAATGAGGGGGATATATTATCCGGCAAATTCGACCAATCCCTCATTGATACCATCGGACTCCAAAAACCGTTGAAGCAAATCGAAAATATCTCCATCGATAAAATCTATGGGGGCGCCACGACTCTAGAGGTCGAGCTCGCAGGCTGCGAAGTCATCGGTTACCTGCTGGAAAGATTTGTCACTGCCGTGGAAGATGTTTTCGTCTCGGGCAAAAATTCCTCACCCCTCTCGCGCAAATTGCTCGAGCTCATACCCGAGCAATTTGTCGGGCCCGGACAAAAACCGGTCGACTCCGCTTACACGCGCCTCATGCTTATCCTCGATTACGTCTCGGGGATGACCGACTCCTACGCCGTGAGTCTTTATAAAAAACTCCACGGGATCAACCTTCCCGCAAGATAATCCCCATGCAATTTTACATCACCAGACAAGGAGGGCAGTCCGGGCCGTTTTCTGAGGCTGAATTCAACCGCATGACCAAGGAAGGAAAAATCACCCCCACTGATTATATCTGGCATGAGCCACTCACGGAATGGATCCTTTTTAAAGACTTCGATGCTTTACGGGTAAAACCAGCGGAAAAGGAATACACAAAATATTATAAGGTCGACAGCCGGAAACTCTCCTTCGGTGAGTGCTGGAGCTTTTCCCGAGGCAAATTCCACCTATTCCTATTTGTGAGCCTCTTGAAGATACTGCGTATCCCCTTTAAACTTTCTGAAGGCCTACCCGAAGCCCGGGAATACAAGGATCTCCAGATCAGGGAGGATGAGCTCCCCATTGAAGCATTACTTTCATTTCGTGATCATACGATCCCTGCTGCACAAAAAGGTTTCGATCTAGTCTCCTACGCGACCCTCGCCAATAACCTGATGCCTTCGTCGACTTATGTGGCGGATTATTTGCATCAGGACCACACGACTATTCTGAGACTCTTTTTTTCACACACGGAGACCCTCACGGTCACCGTCCTGACCTTGGTCACTTATTTGGACAATGGCACAACGGTCACTACGACCACCCGTGATAACGGATTTAAAACGCCTCCTCACAAGATCAAATACATCATCAAAACGGATGACCTCGATAAAATCCTCCACCCACATCTCTCCAAGGTAAAAAAACATTCCTCCGGAGTGAATGTAAGCCTCACGACCTCTACTGAGGAATTTGGGCAACGGGCTTTCCAAACGGAAAAAGAATTCTGCGAATACAACATCGCCCGCGGGGTACTCGTCGAAATGACGCCTGATGAAATCGCCGCCGTCAAAATGTCCCGTTCAAAACTCAGGGCCACGTGATGATGAAAATACCTAAATAAGAAAGGGGCGATCCGGATTCCCGGTATTAAAAAAGAGTTTTTGCAATACCCATGGTATCTGATTAGCTTCGGACTCTCATGTCCGTGCAATATTCCCTTTCAAGCTGTAGGGAGGAACTCCGATGACGACTTATATGATCGTGCGGATCCTCACGACCATCGCATTGACTGGACTCCTTTTTGAAATCGGGCTCAGGATCAATCCAAGGGAGGTTTTGGATTCTATCCGCAACCGCAATCTCATCATCCGCATCCTCCTGTTGAATTTTATTTTTATCCCCATCCTAGCCCTCGGCCTCATGCATGTCTTTACCTTAGGTATGGAAACCTCCGTGGCCATCCTGTTACTGGCCGCCTCCCCATTCGCACCCGTTGTACCCATCTTCACTAAAATGGCAAAAGGAGATCTTCCCTTGGCCGCGATATTAACTTCGCTTTTCCCGTTTATTTCAGCCATCGCCACTCCCTTGGTATGTCTAGTCGCCATTCGTTTTGTACCCGGCGCAGGTGCGTTACAATTTCATTTCGCATTGATCCTACTGGTATTAATTCTCACAATCACTCTGCCATTATTAACCGGGATATTTGTCCACCACTTTTTCCCGGGCTTCACAGCTCTCATCCACAAACCTGTGGAAGTGCTCGCAGATGCCGCGGGCGCACTCTCACTGGGATTTGTGGTCTGGAACGAATGGCACGCGATTATTAATACCGGATGGACTCAATTCCTCGCGGTAATTATCTTATGCGAAATCTCCGTCATCGCGGGATATTGGAGTGGCCCCAAAAATCATCGTAGCCGCATTGTAACGGCATTCGGCGCGGGCAACCGTAATATCGCCCTAGCCATGCTCGTTGCCTTGGACAGTTTTCCGGACTCCCCCATCCTTTCGCATGTCGTGGGTAGCGGACTGATTCTGATCCTTTTGGGGCTCTGCCATACTGCTTGGTGGAGATTTAGCCCCGCCTTCAAAAAGGCGTGAAGAAAACGCCTTATCTTTCCAAGGCGTAAAAGTCTAGGACATCCCCGATTTGCTCTTGGATCCATTCTTCACTGAGTCCGAACTCCTCCAAGCTGCATTTGTGGGAACTCCGGAATTCGCGTTGTGTACTCGTCGCATCCTCAAGGAGGAGACGGTACGCATCACTGATCTGCCAACCAAAATGAGCGTAAAGTTTTTCCATGGTGGATTTCGGGTCAGATACCAGATCACGGTAGTCGATACAATAATACCTCTCCGGGCTGATCCGGTTGCGGAACTCGAACAAATGCCTGTACCATTCCACGGCCAACCGTGCGTATTGTTTTGAGTTTTGAGATGTTTTCAGGATTTCAGGGGAGTGTTTGACCCAAACCGGCCAGAAAAGGCTCACATGCGAGGCGACGGACTTATAGGGATGGCGCACGATCGTAATAAATTTTGCGTCGGGGAACTCGACATTCAAGCTATCGACAGCACCGGACGATTGGGTGGCTTTAGATAAAAGGGTTTTACGGGGGCCATTCACATAAAGATGGCGCTCGAGACAGGAACGGTAAAACCGCATCACTTTGCGCCGCGCGTCCTCCGGGAGGTGATCGGGAAACCCGGCCTCCCAAAGTTCATCGACGTAAGGGAACAGGAGGAAAATCGCTTCGCTGACAAAACAATACAGGAAGAATGCATCATCTTCTTCGGGTTGCGCCAAACGCATCTTATGCAAATTATCCCAGCCGCCGAAACATTTGCGTTCCACCCAAGACATCAAATTCCCCAGGGGATGCCCCATTTTTTTGTCGATCCGGGAGAGTTTATGGATCGCTTTCTGGAATGAAACCGACGGGAAAATCGTCTGGTAAAGCTTTACATGGACAAATCTCTCATCGTCTAGGCTCATGAGATTTTGGGTCAGAGTGGTCCCACTCCTGGGCGGAGCCACGATGAAAACCGGAGCCTCCACCTTCTGTTTATAAAACCCACGAAAAAAGAGGCTATCCAATAAACGGCCCACTGCCACAAGCATCCAAAAAAACAGGAATAGAACAGTAAAAAAGAGGGTGAAAAACCATCGCCTCACATGAAAGGGGCGTTCCCATAAGGAAATCGTCAAGGCACGACGGAATAGTTTAAAATTAAAGTACATATTTTAGCCCGATATAAGCGGGAATAGTTTTTAAACTCAATAATTTATTCAATCATCGCTCAGTCATTTGCGTGACAAGTCTCTTTAACCCAAGGATTTGTCAATAATTTGATCGAGCATGAGAAATGAAAAACAGGAACCCATCCCTTAGGCACTTGATGTTCGATCTCCTTTAAGGCCATTTTTACCTTTTGAACTGGTGAATAAACCTTAGCTGATCACCTGCTGTTTAGACGAATTCTTTTCCCCATAAAAAAGGCCTTTCAAAGACATGTTTGAAAGGCCGTAACGGATATTCCTTAAAAAAACTTCTTATTTGAAGGAACAGATATATTGGGCAATCCCGGAATCAACGGAGATTTCAAAATAAGATTTCCCGGGGACTTCGAAAGCTGTGCCGGCCCCATAAGACGTCCACTCAGTCTGCCCGGCTTGGCGGACTTTCGTTTCCCCTGAGATAATCTCCATGACCTCGGGTACACCTGTGTCAAATTTAAAGCTGCCGGGGTAAATCAACCCCAGTGTTTTTTTTGATCCGTCCACAAATTGCACGGTATGACTGGCTACCTTGCCATCGAAATAGACATTAGCTTTACAAACAACACTGACATTTTCAAAATTTTCGGTGAATGACATTTTCTTCCCTTTGTTTTTTAGTGTGGAAATGGGATATCACCAAACCCCGCAAAAAATAACAAGCCATTCACACCGTTTTTTATAGTCTTATCTAATATTCGATCTTCATTACTCCTCTGCACCACGTCCGTCACCCCGAAAGCACTCATCGATAGAGACCGGTATAAAGCCTTATTGATATTATTTTTCCCCAACTGGGGCAGGTTTTTGTGCGGCAGCGGCGGCTTTGGCAGCTTCGGCTTTTTTCTTTTTCTCGATTTGCTCGCGGATTTTGGCGTTTACGATTGCCCCTTCGGTCGGGTGCATTTTTTCATATTGATCAGCGGGCTTCAGCAGCTCATCACGATGGAAGAGTAATCCGTCAAAACGGTTGTCCGTGGACAGTTCATATTCATGATCCATCTTGATCGCGTCAAAAGGGCAGACCTCGACACAAATCTGGCACCCCATACAAACGGAGTAATCAATATCAAAAACTTTTGGCCTGCGGATGACTTTGCCTTTTTCATCACGGTCTTCCTCGATAGAAATACACTGCGGGGGACACTCTTTTTCGCAAATCTTGCACGCCACACAACGCATATTCTCCGGTGCATCATCATAAACTAAAAACGGGAAATTACGGTAATTTTCCTGGAGCGCGATGCGTTCCTCCGGATATTCCGTGGTAAAAAGCCTGTCTGCCCGTGAGAAACTGCGCAGGAAATTCTCCGCAGTCACCGCCATCCCCTTTATAATGCCTAAACCCGGGAAATTCATCTATCCACCTCCCCTAAAACAATGTCGATACTACCCAGGATCACCACCGCATCCGCCAGTTTATGGCCCAGACACATATCCTCTAATATCGTTAGGTTAATGAATGACGGCGGACGGACCCGGTAACGGTAGGGGCTCGGGGACCCATCACTGATCACATAAAATCCGAGTTCCCCTTTCGGGCCTTCAATCCGGCTATAAGCCTCACCCGGACGGGTCTTAAAACTCCTGATCTTCACATCCGCACACACCGGACCATCTGGAATATCCTTGAGTGCTTTGCGCAGGATTTTCAAACTCTCGCGCATCTCCAGAATCCGGACGTAGTAACGGTCATAACAGTCCCCGACCGTTCCCATCGGCACCCGAAAATCAAAACGCCCGTAAATCCCGTAAGGTTGGGCTTTGCGCAAATCGTAATCCACCCCGCTGGCACGGAGCATGGGGCCGGTAATGGAGGCATTAACCGCAAGCTCTGCTGAGAGTATCCCTATATTTTCTGTACGGCTGCGCAGGATTTCATTACCGGTGATCAGCTTTTCAAATTCATCCAAGAATTTTGGGAATGTATCGACGATTTTATTCGCCTGCCGCAACCAACCATCGGGCAGGTCACAACGAGCACCGCCAAAACGGAAATAATTACACATCAGGCGCGCCCCACTGACGGATTCAAATAAATCAATGATCTTTTCGCGTTCACGAAAAGCATAAAGCAAAGGTGAACCCCAAGCCCCCAAGTCATTGAGCAGAAAACCAGCCAGACAGGTATGATTAATCAGTCGGGTCAGCTCGGCCATGATCACGCGGATGTACTCGGCCCGTTCAGGAACCTTGATATCCGCAAGTTGCTCCACCGCGAGGGCGTAGCCCCAGTTATTCGTCATGGAACAAAAATAATCCAAACGGTCGGTATAAGGCATCGTCCCGATATAACTCGTATGCTCGGCGATTTTTTCGTGGTTGCGGTGGAGATAACCGAAAATAGGCTTGAGCTTGATCACTGTTTCCCCGTCGAGAACAACATCCATCCGGAAAACCCCGTGTGTACTCGGGTGCTGGGGGCCCAGGGAAATCTCCAAGAGTTCCTGACCTTCCGAATTTTCCTTATTAATGATCTCATAACCCCTCGGCTCGGGTCTTTCGGCCAAAAGATCCAGATCATTAAAATTATCTTTAGGTGCGATCATACAGGCTTTACCGGGTAATGTTTTTTCGCCTTGGTCAACACCTCATCGTGAGGGGTCGGCTCATACTCGTAATCGTCCGGCTCTACATAATCTTTGCGCATGGGATAATCCTGAAAACCCTCCCACATCAGGATCCGGCGCAGATCAGGATGGCCTTCATACATAATCCCGTAAAGATCATAGGCCTCGCGCTCTTGGAACTCGCAACCCCGCCAGACAGGGGTCAGGGATGGGACTCGTGTATCGATACGGTCCTTTGTCCGCACGCGGATGATCAGGGGGCCCTTTTTTTTCTCCACAGAAACCAAGTGATAAACGGTCTCCAGATAAGCCGGTTTATCGACGATGATTTCTTCTACGGACTCCACCTGTTTACCGTCAATGATCTCGATCGTCTTGCGTTTAACGATATTCGTCGTAGGCAGCCAGTCCACCGCCGTGCAATTTGTGCACATATCCATACGGAACATCGGATCATCCTTTAAATAACGGGCCACCTCCAAGGCGATTTCGGGGGGGATCACAAAAGAATTCGTCGGGCGCTCGTAAGTCAGCGTCGGGAATTTAACAAAGAGGTAATCCGTATTCATTTTGATGTGCCCTTTGCAATTTGCGCGGGTTTCCAAACCTCTGGATTAAAGGGTGGCTCAATATCGTGTGCACCCAGGGTGGGTACGGTAAACTCTCCGTCATGCGAGTCATACGCACGGTTGGTGGGCTCCCCTTCAAACTGCGAAAATGTGGTTTGCTCATCGATCTTGCGCTGGAGGGTCATGAGAGCATGAAGCAAGGCTTCAGGTCTCGGAGGACAACCGGGGATATGCACATCCACCGGGATATAACGGTCGATGCCCTTGAGGACATTATACCCTTGTTTAAATGGGCCACCAGAGATCGCGCAGACCCCCATGGCGATGACATATTTCGGCTCGGGCATTTGATTATACAGCCGGACGACTTGCGGGGCCATTTTTTTTGTCACTGTCCCGGCCACAATCATCAGGTCGGCTTGACGCGGGGAAGGCCGGAAAACCTCCGCCCCGAAACGCGAAAGGTCAAATCGGGAGGCCGCAGCCGCAATCATTTCAATCGCGCAACAGGCCAGCCCGAATTGCAAAGGCCAAATGGAACTGCGGCGACCCCAATTATAAATGCTCTCCAGAGTGGTGGTAAAAACCCCCGCTTTGGCTAGTTCTGATTTAAGTCCTTCATCAATCGGCATAATTGGTTAGTCCCATTCGAGCGCGCCTTTTTTCCATTCATACACCAGCCCGGCGCTTAGGATTAAAAGAAAAAATGACATTGAAAAAAAAGCCCACCATCCAGCGGATTTCAGGACAACCGCCAAGGGAATAATAAAAACAATCTCCAGACTAAAAATCAGGAATGACAGGGCATAAAGATAATAATGAATCTTCAGCTGCATCCAAGCATCACCCCGAGTCACAAGTCCACATTCATAAGTGGCGTTTTTTGTACGGGAAGGTTTACGCGGTCCGATCAACCGTGCAATAATCAAAGGGCCTACGGCGAAACAGATGGCCAAAATGAACATCACGCCCAAGACAAAATAATTATACTCATAAGGGGTCAAAACCATACCAGTTGAAAGTAGAAGGCTCCCGCCCTAATGTCAAACGGGGAAGCATGTCTTCTTCCCCAAAAAGGTCAGATGCTGTCTTTATCGTGTTCAATCAACTTGCTGAGGGGTAACCAATCTGGAAGCCCTTCATACCAGCCGTAATCCGTAAGAAAAACCCGGTGCTCGGAAATCTCGACCCAGAGATCACCCATGGTAAAAGGCCCCGTTTGTTGACCATTCCTCAAAACAAAGACTAAGATTTCCCCAGGTTCTTGTTCTTCCATGGCCATTTCTTCGACCACAGGGGCGTCTTCGACGGAATTCACCGGGGCCGATTCGTCCGATGGTGTGACCTCCGCCGTTTCCGGCAAAATAATTGGTTTCCCAAAACACTCGTCTTCATAAGAAAAACGGATAAATCCAACCCCTGAAGAAACCGGAGCTACCGTGTATTGCAAACGGCATGAGCCGCGTAAAAGCTCGAGCTCCATAATCCTGAATTCATTTTGCATCCAACGCCGCCAACCCAGAATATTTATTTTCTGACCACCAACGCCTTTTTCGGCATCTGCTTGAGTCGCAAAACCTTGGAAACTCATTTCATCAGGAAACCAAGGGGCAAAAGCCCCATCCGGGGTGGTGGGAACAATTGCCGCATCCACAAGCAAACAACCTTCTTCTTGATCAAGCTTCACTTCTTTCAAAAGGGCTTGGGCATTTTTTAATATCCCGAGGACACGTTTATCGGCCTTTTTAGGTTTTTTGATTTTAACCTTTGTCACCTCTGTAGGTTCGCTGGTTTCCTTTTCTCTCCGGAAAGTCGTTTTTCCGGCTGGAGCGGAAGAAGCAGAGGATTCACCTCCGGATTTCCTATCTTTGAGGTATATGATTAAACCCAGAATCAATAAAATAATGCCCGCAAATCCACCGGCAAGGGCCCCTTTCAACCCCAATATCATCCAGCCCACGGCGGCCAAACAGCCCGCCAAGATCAAAGGGATAAAAACAAGAATGAAAAACTTCATAATAAAATACGGGACACTTATTGCGGGGTTGATTCACCGAAATTTACCCCGATATCACGGACACTGACCTCACCGCGAATATCGATCAAGCGCCATGTCTCGCTGGGTTTATAGAATGTCATATTCCACCTCAAAGGGTAAGCCTCGGAATAACTCAAAAAAGTGAGGACAAAAATACGGGATCCGATTTTTTTGACATTGACTAACTCATAATCCTGCACTTTCCCAAACTCCAAAAGCAGGGTCGTCGTCTTGGCCTTCATGTCATTGACTTCACTCGTGCGATCTTTGACCTTGGTATTGGTCAGGATATCGTCAAAGGCCTGTGTGACCTTATCTTGTTTGAGCGTGGTAAAAAAATGATCCACCGATTTTAATATTTCGGGAGGAACAACATCGGCCCCATTTTGCAATCCTGCTTTCGGGGAAGCAAAAGGCTTCTGGGCCACCGGTGGTGACTGAGAGTAGAGTCCTGTCGTCGGGAATATCATTACCCCCGCAAAGAGAAGGGCGAGAATGGTTCTGGGGAAAAGTGTGTTTTTTGACATATTTGGCCTATAATTTGCGGTAAATGTAGCGATGTCACGCCATGAAAACAAGGTATTCCTTCGATGAATGCGCGACAGGTCTTCTTTTATTTCGGGAGGTTACTTTTTTGGTCACCCGTGATATCCTTACGGGATGAGCCCGGTGAATTCAGCATATCGCGGACCTCATCGACGCTCAGGTTTGGTTTACCAATATTCTGCACGGAACGGGTGACTTTATTTTTTTCCGGTCCTTGGTATGACTTAGCCTCATAAATCATCTCCATATCGGGGAAATCCTTGGAGGCCCTGCCATATTCGCGGCTCCCTTCGCGGGCGCGTTCTTCCGCCGCTTGGAAGGCTTGATTGACTTCTTCTTGGTTATTTTCCTTAAAAAGAGCGGATCGGTTGGCCGAGGAAGATTCCTTTAATGAATAACTTTCTTCGACTTCAATCGCCTTTTTGCCCCCTTCAAAATCGCGGGAGAGAAAGGATTTAAACTTCACATTATCGGTATTATACACTTTATCACCCGAATAATTTTTCGAGGCAAAGTCTTTACCGCCTTCCTTGGCACTTTTGATCAAATCCTGTGCTTCCCAACGCGTTTCACGCATTTTCACATTTTGTGCGGATGCGTAAAAAGGCAGGAGACACATTGTCGCAATGAGGATGACCCGTATTTTCACAGTGTGTAATTATATCAAAATACGGAAAAATTCATATAAAAATATTTACATGGCTACATCATCCCCATCATTCATGATGTTTTTTATCCCCTTATTCCCCCTGCCCCATGATCCTCACGATGAAATTACCCACACTCGACCATCCTGTGACAAGGCCGGGCTTTTGTCTCAAGAGAAGGTTGAATCTTGGCGTGCACATGGTTAAGCTGGATAACCTTAAATATTAAAGCCTGATGCAAAGAACAATCCTCACATTCCTCATGACGACCCTTGCGGTCTGTGTCCTCACGACCCCACTCTTTTCCCAGACGAGGGAAGAAAAGAGGTTGTTTGAGACCGCCCAGAGGGCATTTAATGACGGGATTTACGAGGTCGCGGAGATCAATTCTAGAAAATTACTAGGCCAATTCCCAAACTCTGAATTCACCCCGCAAGCCCGCCTTACCTTAGCCCAAGCACTGGTCCTACAGTCCGAAGGAGCTTTGGCCGTCACCGTCTTAACCCCAGAGTTAAGCCGTCAAAAAAGCCCGCTGGACCTGGTCGAAGTGAAATTCACCCTAGCCGAAGCATACACCCTGGCCGAAAAGTGGAAGGAAGCGGCGGCACTTTACCAAGCCATTATTGACGATCCTAAAGCCGGGGATTACGCCCTGAAATCCCGTTACAGTCAGGCTTGGTTAGAATATTTGTCGGGTAACACAGATGCGGCCGTAGAAAAATTTATGATGCTGGGCGAGGAAAATAGAAAAAATGAAACCGGACGTAAAAGCCTGCTCACCCTCGCAAAAATCCAGCTCCAACTGGACCAATCTGACCTAGCGGAAAAAACCCTCGCCCCCCTGATTACGGATAATCCCCTCAGCCCCCTGGAATTCGAGGCCCTTTTTTGGCGCGCAGAAATCTATGCAGCCCGTGGGCAGCATGAGGAAGCCCGGAAGATTTTTGAAAGTATTACGATCAACCCCAAAGCCCAACCCCAAAGTGTGGTCGGCGACGCATGGCTGGCACTCGGCGATGTCTATACCTCGCTCAATGACGACACGGATGCGGCCAAGGCCTATGAACAGGCTTTCCAAAAAGCTTTATCAATCGAGCGGAGGTCCGCTGCGATGAAACGTTATTCGCAAGCCATGGCCAAAAATCGCCAAGTGCAGCCGGCACTGGATAAATTACGCGAGTTCTCCCAGAAAAATCTCGAAAGCCGGGCAGGGTTTGAAGCCGATGTCGTCCTCGCTGGCGCTCTCTACCAACAAAAAATGTTTCCGGAAGCATTAGCCGAATGTCGCCGCATTCTCACTTCACCCGCCTATGCCTCCTTTGACCTGGCAAAGGTCTATGAACTAGCCGCCGATTGTTATGTCTTAAACAACCAGACAGATGAAGCCCTCAAGATGCTGCGCGGCTCATTAAAAACCGCTACCCGTGAAGACCAACGCACCCGCATGCTCTTTAAGATCGCTGACCTGCTCCTCCAACAGAAAAATTCCGCGGGAGCCCTCGATATTTACCAACAAATCAGTAAGGAATTCCCCCGCGGCACTTATGCGGAAGCTTCCCTTTTCAGGCAAGGTCAGGCCCATGCCCTCGCCGGTAATTCCAAAGCCGCCATCACGGCTTACCAGAGCCTGTTGACACAATTTCCTGATAGTGCTTTCTCCGACGCAGCCCAATTTGAGACTGCTAATATCTATTTTCTCGCCGGTCAATTCGTCAAAGCCCGCGAGGTCTATGATGCACTGGTAAAAAATTTCCCGAAAAGCCCACTCATTCCTAAAGCGCAATTTGCTCTGGCGGAATGCCTTTTCCGCGAGGAAAAATATCCGCAGGCCGCAGCGGCATTCACGGCCATTGCCAAAAACCATCCTAAAAACCAACTGGCAGAACAAGCCCTTTACAATCATTGCCTGACACTGGCAAAAATGGGGGACGAAAATACGGCCTTGGACGCCTTTAACCAATTCGTCGAACGTTATCCTAAATCCGATTACGCGGCTTCGGCCACATTCTGGCTGGGGAATTATTATTATAACCGGCAGGATTATGCGCGGGCACAAAGTCTCTTCGAGCAATTATCGCGGAATTTCCCGGCCCATGAACTCATCGATGAATCTTATTATTGGGCGGCAAAAAGTGCCGCAGGCCGCCAAGAAACAACCAAGGCCAATGAGCTTTACCAGAAAGTGGCCAGCATCCCAAACTCCCCGCTGCGCATCGAGGCGCGCCTCCGGCAGGCAGAGCTCCAGCGCCAGCTTAACCAGTTCGCGAATGCCCTGCTTATTTACGAGAGCATTTTAAAAGAGACCGGGCAGACCCCACCCCTTGAAGCCAGGCTAGGAAAAGGAATATGCCTCCAGCAACTCAAAAAATATGAGGAAGCGATTAAAGTCTATGAAGAGATCCGCCAGTTGAACCAAGGCAACCTTACCCTCCATAATGAGACCACCTATCGGATCGGGAAATGCCTCCAGAAACTCGGGAAAAATAAAGAAGCTCTGACCACTTATATGGATATCATTTATGCAAAGTCCCTCCCCGACGGGTTAAGTATGGATGAAGCTGCAAAATTACCTGAATTTGTCTGGTTTTCCCGTGCGGGATTTGATGCTGGTGAGATCAAAGAAGAACAACAGGACTGGAAAGGCGCCATTCAAATCTATAAAATCCTGGAAGTCGCAGGGGGCCCAAAAACCCAAGATGAAGCCCGGGACCGGAAAGTAAAACTCCAAACTGAACACTTTATCTACGAAGAATAACTCCACCGCCCTTTTCTGACAGACCAAAAAGGCAACGGCCAAGAACATAATCTGGGCTCCTGCTTTTTTTTAGACTTCTCTGCCTACCCATAGTCATGACCTTCTCCGGTTGGTGGAGCGCTGGGGGAGTTTTATTTTTTTCAAAAGCCCCGGCAAATTGCGCCGGGCACAAAAAAACAGCCATGGTTAATCCATGGCTGTTTTTAAATTTTAAACTATTCCCGTCACGTGACTAGAATATAAAACGGACACCAGCACGGGGAAGGATATAGTCGTTACTCTCCGTGGTGAAAACATAACGGGCATCAGCAAAGATCCCGAAATTATGAGTGATGCGGACTTCCACACCAGCACCAGCTTGACCGCTGAATTCGTTAATGGGGCCGAAAATCCCACCGGGACCAGCAAAGATGTAGGGGGCAAAATGGTATTTATCGATGGGCAGACGCAGAATCAAATTTCCCGCGATCGCTCCAACGGCATCATCATTTTGAGCACCTTGCCAAGCGTAACCGTCAAATCCTACACCGATGTAACGAGTGAAAAAATAATTCACCCCTGCGCCGCCGCCGAAACCGTCCCGGTAACGCCCGCTTGTATCAGTGAATACATAAGTGCCAAACGCATCGACACTCCATTCGTTTGCCCGGAAAAGCGGGATATCCTGTTCCATAATGGACTGACTAAGTCCTTTGGAATCGTCCATTTTAGACATTTCAGTTCCGGCGAATAATGCCGAGACAGCCATCAGTGAGACCGCCGTAAGTGTTGTGATAAGTTTCATAGACTGTTTTTTTCTGTTTTTATTTTAGGTTTAGGTTTGTATTGCGTAGAAAGACTTTTTCCGAAGGGCATCTCTGGATCTGATAAGTAATTGTCCCCGAGTTTTTACCTGTACCGACCAGATTTTTAGTCAACCCGCATTCATTGCCATCATCAAAGAAACACGTACAGGTCATGCCTCCTGAGTAGAATAATTTCGGGTTAATCATGGGCGAACGTTACCACAGGCGATTTTATCCCCGCTATGGGGTATTCACCCCATATGGTAACCCCTCGGAGAAAACTTCGCATTCCTTGGCGTGAACCCCCTATTTTAAAACTTTCTCCTTCGTGTTTTTTGTATTCTTCGTGATGCAAATTGCGCCCCAGAAGGCAAGCAGGGCCGCTTGCCCTACACAAAATCAAATCTTCCTCCCTTTGTGTGCACCGTGGTGGATTTTGACCAAACGTGAGGAATCACCCCCTTTGGACATAACCCTTTCAGGGTAGATCCTTTGATCCAGATTCCCGGGGTAGGTCGCGTGAGAGCGCTTTCCAACCCCGGGCTATATGATTAGAATCCTTTCAGGATACTGAGGAATACCAGCCTTCGTTGCTGTAATGAGGCAACCAATAGAGAGCCGTATGCCTGTATGCCTAGTCGGGAATAAATTTTCCAAAAGAGTCGGTGTCTCGCTCCGACGAAAGACAATTGGGACTCGTGATCCCAAAGTGATAGGGAAAGAAGAATGATTTGCTTCAAATCCTTGTAGGTAACCAACACACTGACTTTTATCTTCTTACCAAAAATGTGCAAATTGCGGCAGGGGGGATTCCCGATCCAGCGGGTCGGCGTGCTGAACCTGACTTTGTAGGGCGAGCGGCCCTGCTTGCCACGGGCCAGAGTTTCACGGTCGCATCCGACATTCTGTAACCGAGCCGGCCACCCTACAGAATTGGTTTGGCCGTCCGGTTTCCATCATCCTTCGTGGTGCAATTTGCTCTCTTTTCTGCCGATCCACGGTCGCGTGCGATACTCTAAGGTGTGGACATGTCTTCGTGGAAGCGGTTACCGACTTTGGAACCTTGTTTTTTGACACCCGCTGCATTATTACGGTAATACATGCGGTCGGAAACCCAGAATGGGGTATTAGCATTGATGGGTTTATTATGCTCGGTCACCACCTCGTAGCCTTGTAGGACAAAAACGTCGAGCATCAGGTCGCTCTTTGGTTCATAGGCGATTTCCCCCGAGAAATATCCTTTTAACAAATAGATGGTGCCGTCATCGCGACCCCTTGGCCCGTTCGGCGCACGATCCGGGGCGGGGACTTCTTCACGCAGCATCACGATGCGGGTAGACTTCCCCCAAGCATCCTTTTCCGGACGCACAAAACCCCAGTACATGAATTTCTCACTAAAATAACGTTGTCCGACAAATTCTGTCCCGACCGGCACCGAACGTTTCGGATCATCGGTAAGTTTCATACCGATTTTGGGGGCACCAGCCGTCCCCGGGGAGGAAGTCGTCCCTGTGGTGGAGTCCGTCGTCTGGCAGCCAGTCATCAAAGCAAAGGCGAAGGCCACACAGAGTGATAAATAAATTTTCTTCATAATTGATTCCATTTACCACCTTTAGAAGGAACAGGCCAGCTACGGGCGGCATAATCCGTTTTTTGTTTTGTCCCCTGCATCTTCACCCCGGTGGCTTGGTACCAGGCCTGGACGTATCCGTCCCCGGAATGGCAACCATAACTCCAAGCTTGTCCTGTAGGATCAAAGGCAGAACGGTTCATTTTCTTTAAATCAACAATATGCAGCCAGACAACGGAGACCCCGTCCAAATCATTTGAGTAATCAAAAAGGAAATTTTTCCGGTTCGAGTGGCCAAAATAGTCGAAGCTCTTGATTTTGATTTTACTACGGTCTTTGCCATTATTGATGTATTCGATCAATTCATTACCATTGGCACCTTGTTTATCAAACCACACTAGGTTCACACCCCATTTTAGGGCAGATTGTTCGATCTGGGCGACGTAGTCGGCCCCCATCTGTTTGCCGCGGGCGACATAACCCGTACGGTAGACCATCCAAGTAATGATGTCCCCGGCAGGGATTTCTTTTTTGAGCTGCTCAATGCGGAGCTGCCCCGTAAAGATAAAATTATCCCAGACACGATCGTGAGGAACTTTTTTTTGCTTTTCCCATGAAGGGAGGGCGGGGCCGCCGCTCAAGACAATCCATTCACTCTGTTGGGAAAAAGCAAATGGGGTAGCTAGAACCAGTACTAAAAGAAATAGATAAGATTTAATTCTCATAAGAATGCCCTTCCTATTGCCAATAATGATGTTTAATTGCAACCATAAACTAGACTGATATGGATGATTTCAAGTAAAGGGGAGCTTGCCCACCGGAATCCCCCTGCTATAATACCCCCCTATGATCAAGAATCTATTGCTCTGTTCGGACGGCTCGGAACACTCCAAAATCGCTATGGAAACCGCTCTGCAAATCGCCCATAAATTCGACGCAAAGATTCATGCCCTGAATGTGATCGAGTCACGCGACGTGGGCGGATCCTTCTTTGCCGATTTATCCGGAGCCGTCGGGATCGTCCCTTACCAGAATCTTTATTCACAGCTGAATGAACTTTTCACGGAACGCGGCAAAGCCATCCTCGCCGTCATCGAGCAAGCTTGTGAAGAGGACAAAGTGCCCTTTGTGTCCTTACTCAAAACCGGAGACCTCGCCGAGGTGGTCCAAGAGGAAGAAAAGAATATCGACCTCGTCATTATCGGGCGTAATGGGGAACACCTTAAACTCAAAGACGATTTCCTCGGTAAAAGTGTCGAGCGAGTCATCCGCATCTCTACTAAACCCTGCCTGATCACCGCTGACCGGCCCCGCCAATTCTCAAAGGCTGTCATCGCCTTCGACGGCAGTGAAAACTCCCGGCGCGCATTCCATGCCGGCATGGAGTTTGTCCGGAAGATGGAAATGCAGACGACCATCATCAGTGTCGATGACGGCCACACGGCAAAAAGCCAGGAAGCCCTTGCTTGGGCATCGGCCCATGCGGCTGAACTGGGGATCAAAACCGAGTGCAAACTGCTTACCGGTAATCCCGAAGAAAAAATCCTCGATTTCGCCCATGACTCGGAAGTCGACATCATTATCATGGGTGCCTACGGCCATAACCGCATTCGTGAATTCATCATCGGCAGCGTCACCTCCTCCATCCTCTTCCGCAGTACCATCCCCGTCTTGCTCGGTAATAATCATCACGATTAAACCTAGGCTGGCAGGATTTTAAAACAGGGTTTACACAAACACACCTCAGTACACAGGTGTGGCTCTTTTGATCAGGAAAAACTTTCGGACACTCCTATTTGAAAAGCAAATCACACTCGCCCGCAGTGAGCAATTTGTTTTCACCGGGTTTGAGGGCGAGGTCAGCAAGGTGGAGGTGGCCGATAGCGAACCGGATCAAGCGCAGCGTCGGGTGCCCCACGGCAGCGGTCATGTGGCGGACCTGGCGATTTTTGCCTTCCGTCAGGGATATCTCGATCCAAGTATCCGGGACATTTTTCCTGAAGCGGATCGGGGGGTTCCTCACCGGGACGATGATCTCTCCCGGGCTATATTTCACAGATTCATTTTCCGATTCACCAGTCTGAGGCGGGGGTGAGAGGATACTGGCCAGAGCGGGTTTTGTAAAATAATCCGCAATCTCCACACCCTTGCGCAATTTGCTCAGGGCCATCTCGTCGGGGACACGCTCCACCTGGACCCAGTAAGTGCGCCAATGTTTTTGGCGGGGATTCAAGAGCAAATCCTCCCAGCGTTTCTCGTCACTGAGCAGGAGTAACCCCTCGCTATCCGCATCGATCCGTCCAATCGGATGGCAACGCGGGGGTAGGGGGAATTCCTTAAGTGTGCGGTGGGCAGAACCATCCGGAGTGAATCTCGTCAGGACACCGTATGGTTTATAAAACGCGACCAGCATCAGATTTTTTCGTAAACACCTTTATCCCGGCGTTTCATGACAGTGAATCCAGCCTTTTTGGCATCTGCGTAAGAGCCCCCCGATTTTGTATTCCCGATACTCACCCCGGAGATCACCCGTTTGACCGCCTGCCCGCAAGCGGGGCATGTTTTCAGATGAGGTTCACTCATCTTTTGAATAATCTCGAAATGTCCCTGGCACTTGTCACAATGCCCGGCGAGCGGTTCATATTCATAGGTGGGCATAAG